>Ga0307405_10000033_pt1 | contig 96827 bp, 82 predicted proteins | sample 322Cmetagenome_2_FD_203311 | JGI IMG/M metagenome (GOLD analysis project Ga0307405, IMG submission 203311) | Maize rhizosphere microbial communities from greenhouse at UC Davis, California, United States - 322HYB-C-1 | ecosystem: Host-associated > Plants > Roots > Rhizosphere > Soil | place... | reverse complement strand
CCCACGGCCGCGAAACCAGCGGTAATTGCCACTGCTGTGCTTGAGCCGATAATCGACATCAAAGGGTGTTTTACCGCTGTGGTCTTCGACGTGGGCGACAAACGCCGCGATTGCCCGTGCGCTGTCGTCTGGATGCAAGCGTGAGGTCCAGCTTTCCAATGTGTTGGGAAATTCCTCAACCGTGGTGTACCCCAGCAGTCGCCGCATTTGCGAAGACCACCAGATGGTGTTGTTCGGGTTCGCCGGGTCACCCGCCACCACCTCAATGTCCCAGAGCCCGTCATGGAGCATTTCACGGGAAATCTCGAAGCGTGTGGCCGCCAGTTCGAGTGACTCTTCGTGCAGGCGCTGTTCATGAATGTCACGCAGGCTTCCGCCGATGGCGACCGGTACGCCTTGCGCATCGCGGCGCGCCACACCGCTGATCCTGCACCAACGATAGTCACCGTCTGATGCAAGGGCCATGCGTACGTCCAGCGCAAAGGGCGTTCGCCCGCTGCGATCAGCCAGGTGCCGGGCCAGCGCGTCGAGAAAGCGTTGCCGGTCCGTCGCGTGCAGGTGCTCGTTCCAGCGACCAAGTTGATCAATACCTTGGGTCGGGATCGACGCGGACCCTGTCCACTTCATAGCCCACTCCGGTGCGGGTGCAGCCATACCTGCCGGTTGCAGTTCCCAAAACAGTTCACCTGCGCCTTGGGCGATAAGTGCCCAGCGCGCTTCCTGCTCCTGCAAAAGCGCGTCGCGGCGGGCCAGGTGCTCGGTCAATTGGGTGGCTTCCAATGCCAGCGCGTGTGTCTGTGCTTTCAGGGCTCGCCGCTCTTGCAGCAATGTCTCGACGCCCGCCAGGATGCGTCGCAATAACGGGTTGCTCGACGACAGCGGTGTACTCGCCTGGTCAGGCTCATCCAGTCTGTCGGCAAGCGGAGCCAATACCCAGCGGTTGGTTCGGCTGAAAAAGAGCATGGGGCACCTCTATCTCGGATCAAATGGGGGCAATCGCCATGGGCTGTGTGGGGGTGCGGGCAAGGGCCTGTCGGTCAAAGGCGGTCGCCCCCGGCAGTGCCTGCCAGGCCAGTGGGCCGGCGGCGATTTCCTGGGCGCTCAGCAGGCAGTGGTCGAGCTCGCGCTGTAACGCGTCGGTGTCGAGGCCCTGGCCGATAAACACCAACTCCTGCCGGCAGTCGCCGACCACGCTGTCCCATTTGGCCCTGATGCCCTGCAGCCGGTATTCGTCCCGGGGCCATTGCGACGGCTCGATGAAGTTCCACCAGCGCCCGACATAGTCCCATTGGAACCGCTTGCCGCTTTGCACCAGCAGGCCGGTTTCCAGGTGGCGGCTGGCGAGCCAGAAGTAACCTTTGCTGCGCAGCAACCGCCCGTTGCTCCAGGGCTGCTGGAGAAAGGCGAGCAACCGCTGCGGGTGGAAAGGTGCGCGCTCACGGTACACCCAGGACGTCACGCCATAGGTGTCTGACTCGGAGGCCGGCGCGTCTGCCGCCTCCATTTTCCGCATCCAGCCCGGCGACGCCGCGAGGCTGGGTAAATCAAACAGATGGGTGCCGAGGAGGCTGGCTGACGGGATGTTACCGTGGGCCATCGGCATGATCCGCGCCGTCGGGTTAAGCCCCGTGAGGATCGCCTGCACGGCCTGATACTGCGCTGCATCGATCAGATCCAGCTTGTTGACGAGAATGACGTTGGCGTACTCCACCTGTTCGATCAGCAGATCGGCCAGGTGGCGCTTGGGTGCGTCTGGCGTGGCGTCATCCTGGTCAATGGTGTGCGGCGATTCGAGCAGTTCCTGGAAACGACTGCCGTCGACCACCGTCACCAAGGTGTCCAGGCGCGCCAGTTCGCTGAGGCTGAAACCCTCAGCGTCAAGGAAAGCGAACGTCTCCGCGACCGGCATCGGCTCGGAGATCCCCGTGGATTCAATCAGCAGGTAATCGAAACGCTGTTGGCGTGCGAGCATACTGATCTGCTCGAGCAAATCGGCGCGCAGGGTGCAGCAGATACACCCGTTGCTCATCTCGATCAGCTCATCGCGACCACGGTGCAGCGCGACATCGCGCTGCACTTCTTCGGCATCGATATTGACTTCGCTCATGTCATTGACGATGACGGCCACGCGCAGGCCTTCGCGATTGCGCAGGATGTGGTTGAGCAGGGTGGTTTTGCCGGCGCCGAGGAAGCCCGAAAGGACCGTCACCGGCAGTCGGCTTGCCTGGGCGCCGTCTGTCATGGGTTCACCGCGCGCGCGCCGGCGGCCTTGTCCAGGTAGCTTTCGAACAGGTCGACCACCACAAAACCCTCATCGGCGGCATCTCCCCACAGGTCCTTCACGGCGAACTCGACGTGGTAGGTGGGTTGATGGGCTGCGCTCACATCGCCATGGCCGATTGCGTCCGGGAACGGCCATTTCTCTGACGTGCGGTGCAGGACCACGCCTTCCTTGCCGCGCACGTAGGCGGGCATGCGGATGTGCCCAGCCACATATTCGTCTCGCACCACCACCCGATCCCCCACCTCGAAGGGCGGCCGCCCCGTGATCGCCGGGCGGCCCTCGGCATGGGCGGGATTCGCCAGCTTGAAGTGGGAGCCCAAGGCCTGATCAAGCTCCGCCTGGGTGATCACGCCGGTTTCGACCAGCAGGGTAGCGGTCGCGATGACGTAGCGTTCGTAGTACTGGGTGCCGACATGCTGGCGCACATCCAGGCGTTCGACGGCGTGACGCACTTCGTCCACGCTGAACTTTTTCAAGTGGTCGGCACCGATGAACATCAAGCTGTAGGCCAGATGCTCCCAGTCCTGCTTGAACACCTGTTTGTAGCTCAGGCTGTTGATGGTGTGGGGGACTTTTCCAAAGCCTTGGAAACCGCCGAGATCGTGAAAGCCATCCATAATCAAAACTCCGGGAGTGAACGATGATGAGGTGTTGTTTTCAGCCCACGCGGGGCAGGGCGACGCCGATCAGCACGTCTTTGGTCACCAGCGCTTGAAGCTGCTCTTCGCTCATGTGTTCTGAGCCTTCCGGCCTGACCGGCAGCACCAGGTAGCGGCTTTCGGCGCTGGTATCCCAGACCTTGACCACCATGTCCCGGGGCAACTCCGTCCCCAGCTCGCGCAGTACCGTGCGCCCCTCCCGGACCAGGCGTGCGCGGAACTCGAAACCCTTGTACCACTCCGGTGGCAGGCCGAGGACCGGCCAGTTGGTGCAGGAGCACAGGCTGCAGACAATCACGTTCTTCAGCGTCGGCGTATCCTCCAGGGCGACGATGTATTCGCCCTGGGGGCCGGTGTAGCCGAACTGGGCGCAGGCCGCCGTGCCGTCCTTGAGCAACAGTGCCCGGAACTGCGGATCGACCCACGCCTTGGCCACCACACGGGCGCCGTTCTCGGGGCTCCAGCCGTGCTCCATCAATTGCGTGAGCTGCTCGACATAGCCCTCCGGGATGAGTTCCTTGCTCTTGAGGACTTGAAACAATGCCCAGGCTCTTTCGCCGGGCGTTGAAGTAGCTGTACTCATGGGGTCACTCCTATCAGTCAACACGGTGGTAAAAGTCATTGGATTTCTTATTGTTCTACGGGCGCCGGCGGCGCCCGTAGACGGCTCAGAGCGTGCGCCAGTCCACGGAGGCTTCAAACGCCGCCGCAGCCTGGTAAAGGGTGCCTTCGGCATAGTGTCTGGCGACCAGCATCAGCCCGACGGGCAGGCCGTCGACCCGCCCGCATGGAATCGACAGGGCGGGATGCCCGGTGATGTCCTGTGGCGCGGTGTTGCCGATCATCTCCAGCGCGCGCGCCACGTACTCAGTGATCGAGCAATCCGTCGGTGGATGGGGTTGGGCAATGATCGGCGTGGTCGGCATCACCAGCAGGTCGTAGGTCTGCAGCGCCTTGTCATAGCCCTGCCGGGCGAAGCGCGCGAGGTTTTGCGCCTTGGCGTAATAACGTCCGTTGTAGTGGTTCAGCCCGTATTGGCCGACGAACATGCACAGCTTGAGCGACGCGGACAATTGGTCGGCCTGCTCGCGCCAGCCGACCTGTTTGTCCAGCAGGCCGACATCGTAGAGGCCTTTCCAGTTAAAGCCCGCGCCGTTGCCATGCATCATCTGCATGGTCAAGCCTTCGCAGCCGATGGGGTGCCACAACGAGCCCGCTAGGTTGTGCTCGGGAACGGACACCGCCTCGACCTGCGCGCCCAACGCCTCGAGACGGGCGATGGCGTCACGCACTTTCTCGGCGACGCGAGGGTCCTGGTTGGCCAGTGCGAAGCCCTCTTGCAACACACCGATTTTGAGCCCGCGCACGCCCCTCGTCAGGTAGCTGTGATAGTCGTCGACTTGCGGCGCAGCCTGGCGCGGGTCAAGCCCATCCGCGCCGGCCATGGCTTGCAGCATCAGCGCGTTGTCGCGCACGTTGGCGGTAATGGGGCCGACATGATCGATCGTGGCTTCAATCGCCATGACCCCGGAGTAGGGCACCAGGCCGTGGGTCGGCTTCATGCCGTAGGTGCCGCAGAAGGACGACGGGATTCGGATGGACCCGCCTTGATCACCGCCAACGGCCATGTCCACCTCTCCGGCCGCGACCAACGCCGCACTGCCCGAGGAAGAACCGCCGGCGGCGTAACCGTGACGATGGGGGTTGTGCACGGGGGCAGGGTCAGAGGTGTGACTGCCGCCGGACAAACAGTAATGTTCACAGGTGGCCTTGCCCAGGATCGTCGCCCCGGCATCCAGCAGGCGCGTGACCACGGTGGCGTCGAATGACGGCACGAAACCGGCCAGGGGCGCGGCGCCGTTCATGAGCGGCACGCCTGCCAGGGCGATGTTGTCTTTCAGCGCGACGGTTTTGCCGGCCAGCAGGCCCTCCCGGGCCCCGTTCACTTCAGCCCGGTAGTACCAGGCGTTCAACGGGTTTTCCTTGTCCGAGGGCCGATAGCCCGAACTGCGCTCGTAGCGTACGGGCGGAACGAAATCAGGCAGCTCATCGACCAGGTCGTACGCGTCGAAACTCGGTTGCATCAGGTCCAGGTACTGCGCAGCCTGCTCCGGCGTCAGCTGCATGTGCAACTGGGTGGCGAGGTCCTGCAGTTGATCAAGCGTGGGTCGAATAATGGCCATGATTTTCCTTGATGTCATCGATGAACGGCGGGAAGACTTGAGGCTGTTCAAACACTTCCAGCACTGTCGGGGTCGGATCATTCCGGGTCGTAATGGAGAACAAATTAGGCCTCTTTTGCCACTGCGGCTTGGTTGAACAGGACACTCGCTTGGCTGAACAGGACAGCTCAGCGCGGTGCCACTTCGTGGTCAGATGCCTGTCAAAAAGTGGCCCCGACCCCATGCGCTAGAGATGAGGGCCAAAAAATAATCGGGACGGACGGGGCGGTGCCGGGTGTCAGCTTTGCGCGACACCTGCATCACGCAACATGCCGGTCTGCGGGTGGCAGTTGATGTACTCGAACAACTGGCTCTTGGCGTCCGAGACCGACACTTCGTGGTACAGCCGCAACTTCACCAGGCCGGCCGCCACACGGAAGAAGGTGACAAAGATGCGCAGGTGGGTGGGATGGGATTCCGCCCAGCGTTCCAGTTTCTCGACCGAGCGCCAGTGGCCGATGTTGTAGCTCATGTCGAGGAAGTTGCCGTCGAGGTCGATATTGCGCACGAAGCGATTGCTGTAGCAGCCCAGGGGGGCACCGTTATCGCGCAGGAAATCCATGCCGTCCTGCAATGTCGGCAAGATTTCGTCGAGGTACAGTGAACGCTCGTCAGCCTCGGCGTCAGCCCAATCCTGGCCGGAGCGAATCAGCGCGATGTTGTCATGGCCCATGACGATGACGCGGCCACCTTTGGCCGGATCTCCCTGCACCACCTTCAGTTCGCCCGTGGGGCTCATCCAGTCGGTCTGGGACGCCGGGAAGCGATCACGCATCGAGCCCCAGTAACCGTGCTCTTCGATCTCGCCGCTGGTGGTGTCCATGATCGCGCCCACCCCCGGCAACTGCGTCTGGAACGCATAGAGGGTTTCGAACTGCTCGGCACGCGGCGCGGTGATTTCGCGAAAATAACCCAGGCCGTCGTTCAGGCGATCCGGCGATGCCCACCAGTCATTGACGGGCGGCGATCGCAACCAGCGGCAATAGGCTGCGGCGTCCTTCCAGTAGCCGACGATCATCAGGTTGTCGTAGCCACTGTTGTCCGTGTGATGGGTCAAGTCGTGGGTCTGCGGGCCGTCGGGCAGGCTGAAGCTGCCGACGATGTCGCGCATGGCTTTAAGGGCACGCTCACGCTGCGCCTCACCGCGAAACTGCACGCCCAGGTAGGCCATCGCTACCTGCTTCAATTGTTCGCCAGCGCGGCCGACCCACATAGGGAAGGGCGGCTGGTAGTCCTCGGGCACCCGGCGGGACAACGTCCGTGGGCATCTAAGGTGTTTGTCGATCGCAGATTCCATGGGCGGCTCCTTGTTTTTTTCAGGTTCAGGCGTAGCGGGCTGGACAGGCTGTGAGGTCATAGTCAGGCAGGTACGAACCGCCTCGCTTTGTTCGCCAGGACAACCGTTTGGTTGGAAAAGACAGATGCCCGATGCCAGGGCTCAGGAGCGATAAAGAGGGCTGGGCGTGGTCTGAATTTTGCTTTCCAAGATCGACCGGCAGCGTGTCGCTGCTTCAAGTCGTTGCATTAAGGTGAGTGCCATGGCTCAGAACAATCACTATTCCACCCTTGCCGTTTCGCAACCGCGTCGCTTCGATTACTGGAAAGAAGTGGTGTGTCGCCATTGTCTTATGGCTGACAGCAAACCCTCGACCCAGAGCGATTTCAACGGAACGCTCCAGGTCTCCGGCGTAGGGGCGTTGGATGTCTCCAGGCTGTCGTCCCCGCTGCACCATTGGGTCCGTTCCGAGCGGCATTTACGCAGTGGCCCCGCCGACGACCTGTGGCTGGGCTTTACCCTCAATGGGTATGGCGAACTTGAGCAAGAGGGGCGCAAGGCCACACTGGGTGCGGGTAATTTGTTCCTTTATGACGCAACCCGACCGTTCCGATTCAGCCTGGGGGGGAGCGAAAACCACTTGATGCGTATCCCTCGGCAGTTGCTGACCGAGCGGTTGCCGCGTGTGGCGGAATGCACCGCAATGGTGCTGGATGACCGCCGCCCTGGCGTGGTGCCGCTGCGCGAGATGCTGCGCCACATGGCGAACACTCCCGTGCTTCTGGAGGATGGAGGCATTTGCAATCGTTACTCCAACACGATAATCGACCTGCTCGTGATCAGCCTGGAACTCCAGGACCTGAAGACCACTCACCAGGAGCTGGATCTGTATGCGCGGATAATGACCTACATCCAGCACCACTTGAGCGACCGAGAACTGTCGATCGAACTGATCGCCCAAGCCCACCACGTGTCCACCCGCACGGTGACCCGTGCATTCGCCCGTCATCAGAAAAGCCCGGTCGCGGAGATCTGGAAAGAACGGCTGAATGCCAGTCGCGCGGCTATCGAGTGCGGCCAGGTGCGCAGCGTTTCCCAAGCCGCACTGGATTTCGGTTTTTCCGATTTCTCCCACTTCAGCCATGCTTTTCGCAAGGCGTTTGGGGTTGCGCCGCACACGCTCTTGACGCGCAACTGATGGCGCCCAAAACGGCGGGCATCCTGATCCGCCAATGCTTGTGTGCCAGCGAGTTGTTTTGCTGGGGCGGTGGCGTCTTAGCGCCCATTATTTCTTTGCTGGCACGCCGATCAAAGGCAGTCTGGTCAGCATGTTTTTAAGCGCCAACGCGTCCCACGGCAGGTGTTCGGCAATGCCGATTCCAACCACATCGACGACTTTCGCCACGTCGCCAAGGAGGCGAACCACCTGCGCCATCGTCATTTTTCCCTGAGCGATGCCGTCCCACGTGCTGGCAGGAACTTCAGGATTGGCAAACAGCAACGAACGAAACAGCGTGGGGTCCAGCACGTCCAGGTCGAAGTGGATCGCCAGATGTTTCGCCCCTGTCGACGTCAGCCACTGCAGGACGGGTTCGCTGGAGTGAGCCAGTTCGCCGGGACCTGCGCTCGACAGTCCCAGCCGGGCAATCATCGTAGTTTCAACTGCCATCGTTTTTTGCAGGCCCGCATACATTACATTGGCGGGTTTAATCGGACGCTTCACGACTTCCAGGAAGTCAGGGTCCCCTTCGCCCAGCAGGTTTCCCAGCACCATCGCGTGGGCATGCTGGAAGTCCTTGGGCGTCAGAATGTCCGGATGAGCATCAATCCATAGAATGGCCAGATCTTCTTCATAACGCTCATTCAAGTAGGCAAAAGGCGCCAGATCCACCAGGCAGTCGCCGCCCAGAACGACGAGGCGATCCGGTTGATGCTTGTCGATCAGCGCGTGCGCCTCGTGCAACTGGCGCAGCAACGGGCTCCGGCCGACGATTCCGCCTTCCAGCGCCGGTTCCGAGCCGTCTGGCTGGCTGACAGGGACCTCTTCCATCGGGCCGATGTGTTCAGGCGCCAGCCAGGACAGCAGCCGGGCTCCGAAGTGGTAGGACGGATTGTTGCCACCTTGCCATTGTGGGAACAGCAAACGCAGGGTCTTGCCGTGGGAGTCAGGCATTCAAAACGCTCCGGTTCGGCACAGCGGATCAAAAATGGATTGAAAACATACGGTTGCCATCGTAAGCACCTCAAGTGAACGTTGGGCGCTACCGTATTCGCTTAGTTTTCGAAGATATACAGGGCTATAGTTGACGCTTTGTTGCGCAGGGCGAGCATATGGATCGATTGACAGCGGCAAAAGTCTTCCTTGAGACCGTCGCCAGGGGAAGCATTTCGGCGGCTGCCACTCATCTGGATATGTCCAGGGCCATGGCCACCCGTTACATCGGATTGATGGAAGAATGGGCCGAGATACGGCTGCTGCACAGGACCACGCGCAAACTCAGCCTGACAGCGGCCGGCGAACAACTGCTGCCCATTTGCAAAGAACTCGTGGCGCTGTCTACGGACGTCAAGGTGCTCGGCTCACAAGCCGAAAGTACGCCCAGGGGATTGCTCAGGATCACTGCACCGTCGATCTTTGCGGAATATTGCCTGACGGATGTGCTGATGGCGTTTCTCCAGCGCTACCCGGCTGTCGCCATCGATTTGCAGATTGCAGATGGCATGACCAATCTTGCGCAAGAGGGTATCGATCTGGCGATCAGAGTGACTGACCACCTCGACCCTGGCGTTATCGCGAAGAAGCTCGGCGAAGTCGATTCGTTCATCTGTGCCAGTCCTGCCTATCTCCAGCGCCATGGAGTCCCTGGAGACGTGAGAGACTTGGCCGTTCACAATTGCCTGACTTACGCCTATTACGGGCGCAGCCTCTGGCATTTCGTCGTTGACGGCGAGAACGTCATGGTGCCCGTTACCGGCAGCTTCAGTACTAACGAGGCGTCAATCATCGTGCGCGCGGCGTTGAGCGGAACGGGTGTTTCGATGCTGCCGCACTTCGCTGCCGAGCAGGCCATCAAGGAAGGACGTTTGGTTCGACTGTTTCCCGAGCATCGCATCAAACCCATTGGTATCCACGCCGTCTATCTGTCACGCCAGCGTATGCCGAACGCCCTCAAGGCGTTGATCGACTTTCTCTCAACGCGTCTTGCATCCGGTCATCCTGATGCCTGACGGCCCACTTTAGGAACATTGATGGTGCTGTTCAATCGATTGAGCGCGTTTTCGACCCAGGCGCGCAGGGCACTGGGGCTGGTGTGGGAAACCTCGCGGCCACTGTTCACGGGGCTGTTGCTGGCGACGATTGTCGCCGGACTGCTGCCCGCACTGGCCGCCTGGATTGGACAGCGCATCGTTGATGGCGTGGTCCACGCCATGCAGGTTCATGCGGCCGGCAGCCAGGCCCCCGTGTGGCCGGTGATGCGCTACGTGCTGGCCGAGGCCGGTGTGCTGGCTTTGTTGGCGGCGGCTCAACGGGCGCTGTCGATGCAGCAGTCGCTGTTGCGGGTGAAGCTGGGCGTGAAGGTCAACCTGATGGTCCTGGAGAAAGCCCAGACCCTTTCGCTGCTGCAATTTGAAGACGCCGAGTTCTACGACAAGCTGGTGCGCGTGCGCCAGGGGGCTTCGACACGCCCGCTGAGCCTGGTCACCAAAGGACTGGGGTTGGTGCAGAACCTCATTTCGCTGGTCAGCTTTGCAGTCCTGCTGGTGCACTTTTCGCCGTGGGCCCTGTTGATTCTGGTGGTCGGTGCGTTGCCGGTGTTCTTCGCCGAGACGCATTTTTCCGGCAATGCGTTTCGCCTGTTCCACCGGCGTGCACCGGAGACGCGCCGGCAGAACTACCTGGAATCCTTGCTCTCCCACGAGTCCCATGCCAAGGAGGTCAAGCTGTTTGGCCTGGCACCGCTGTTCCTCCAGCGCTATCGCGACAACGCCCAGCGCTTGTATACCGAGGACCGCCAATTGACGCTGCGCCGCGATGCCTGGGGCTTTGCATTGGGCCTGCTGGGCACCGCAGCGTTTTACCTGGCCTACGCCTGGGTGGTACTCGACACCGTGCGTGGCCAGACGAGCCTGGGCCAGATGACCATGTACATCGTGCTGTTCAAGCAGGGGCAGGCCGCAATCACCGCCAGCCTCAGCGCCATTGCCGGGCTGTACGACGACAGCCTGTTCCTCTCGGACCTGTATGAATACCTTGAAACCCCCGTGATCACGCCGCGCGGCCGGCTCACCGAGGGCGCGCGCCCTGGCGATGGCCTGCGCTGCGAGCAGGTGGGGTTCACCTACCCAGGCGCCGGATCCGCCGCGCTGCGCAATATCAGCCTGCACCTGGCACCGGGGAAAAGCCTGGCCCTGGTGGGTGAAAATGGTTCCGGCAAGACCAGCCTGATCAAACTGCTGACCCGTCTGTATACCCCGGATGAAGGCCGCATCCTGCTGGATGGCAGCGACCTGCAGGAATGGGACGAACACACCCTGCGCCAGCGCATCGGCGTTATTTTCCAGGACTACATCCGCTACCAGATGAGTGTCGGCGAGAACCTCGGCGTGGGGGACGTCGATGCCCTGGACGACCAGGCCCGCTGGCGCAGCGCTGCCACTCAAGGCGTGGCGGCGGAATTTATCGAGCGCTTGAGCCATACCTATTCAACCCAACTGGGACGCTGGTTTGGAGGCCAGGAACTGTCCGGGGGGCAGTGGCAAAAAGTGGCCTTGTCGCGGGCGTACATGCGTCAGGATGCCGATCTGCTGATCCTCGATGAACCCACTGCCGCGCTGGATGCCGGGGCTGAAGCGGCGGTGTTCGAGCACTTCCGTGAGCATGCCAGGGGCCGCATGACCCTGCTGATTTCCCACCGTTTTTCCAGTGTGCGCAGTGCGGATCACATTATTGTGTTGGAACGCGGGCAGATTCTGGAGGAGGGCAGCCATAACCAGCTGATGGCTGCGAGTGGACGTTATGCCGAGCTGTTCGACGTTCAGGCGCGGGGCTATCGCTAGAAGACCCAGCGCCGCGTGTCTGCCGATCCCTTCAAATGACCTGTACAGATCGCTATTTGGCAGGGCCGGATTTGAATACGCCGCTGAGGACAAACGCATAGCGTTCCGGACGGATAAAGAAGGTGGTGCGGTCGCAGCAACGGCCGTCGGCAAAGTAAGAGCTGCGTTCCATCACCAGCAATGCGGCACCGCGTTTGACGTGCAGGGCACTGGCCAGGCTTGCATCGGCTGCTTGCGCACGGATGGCCAGGTCGGCACGGGTGACGGCCTGGCCGGTGATCGATTCCAGGATCGAGTAGATTGGTTGATGCTCGACGTCTGTCCAGACCACGCCGGCCAACTCGGCCGGTAGATGGCTGCGGCCCAGGGCGATGGGCTCATCATCCACGAAATGCAGGCGCTCCAGCAGCAGGCAATCGTGGGCGCCTTCAAACAACGCCATCAAGGCTTCCGGAACGGGCTGCAGCGTGTGGCTGATCACCTGCATGCTCGGTTTGAGCCCTTGCAATAACAAGGCTTCATGGAAACTGCGCAACGCATCCAGGCCATGCCGAACCTGCTTCGCGGCGACGAACGTGCCCTTGCCTTGCTTGCGCTCCACCACGCCGTCGTCGCTGAGCTTGCCCACCGCCAGGCGCACCGTGACGCGACTCACACCAAAGCGTTCGCCCAGTTCGGCTTCTGACGGCAGTTTGCCGGTGGGTTCGAAATCGCCGCGCTGAATCTCTTCCAGCAAACGATGGGCGATCTGTTCGTAGAGCGAGGTGGTGCTGTCGCGCAGAATGGACGTGGACACGGTCGGCTTCCAGGGGCCTAGGAGTGGGGCGGTGCGCCTTCACTTCTAAGGTTATAAAAATAGGTTATTGGGACAACTTGTATTAATACGTATTATGTCAGGCATTCCCATTGTAAACGACCTGACGATACTTGCCATGCCCGACTCCTTGCCTTACGCACCACCGCAAGCCGACGCCCTGACGGTCGATCACATCAGTTTCAGCTACCCCAACGGCCATCGGGTGTTCAACGCGTTCAGCCTGAATGCCAAGCCGGGCGAATTCGTCGCGATCCTCGGGCCGTCGGGCTGCGGAAAAACCACGTTGCTGAATCTGTTGTCGGGTTTTCAGCAACCCCAGAGCGGCCGGATCAGCATCAACCAGACCGCTGTGCGCCCGGAGCGCTCGGAGTTGGGGTATGTGTTTCAGGCGCCGCAGTTGTTTCCCTGGTTGAGCGCGCTGGAGAACGTGCGTTTCGGCCTGCGGATGACGGCGCAGCTCAGCGAGGCGCAACAGCGTGCCCAGGCGTTGCAGTATTTGCGCCTGGTCGGCCTGGAGAACGCTGCACAGCGCTTGCCCCATCAGCTGTCGGGCGGCATGCAGCAGCGCGTCTCCCTGGCCAGGACCTTGGCATTGGAGCCCAGCGTATTGCTGATGGACGAACCCTTCGCCGCGCTGGATGCCATCAGCCGCAACAGCATGAATGAAGAGACGCTGCGGATCTGGGCCGAGCTGGGTCAGACGGTGCTGTTCATCACCCACGACATCGACGAAGCGGTGTTCCTGGCCGACCGGGTCATCGTGCTCAACATCGCCCCCGGCGGTATCCATAGCGAACTGGATATCCATTTGCCGCGCCCGCGTTCCAACCTCAAAACACGACGCCTGCCGGCCTTTCTCGATTACCGCAATGAGCTGATGGAGCGCATTTCCCAGGTCATGGGCGCGGCCGAAGCCATCCCTAACCCCACCCGCCAACCCGAGTTAACCCCATGATCAAACGTTCGCTGCTTGCTCTTTCCTTGTCTGTTGCCGCCTTGGCAAGCAGCACAGGTGCCGTGGCCGCTGAAGAGAAACCCCTGCGCGTGGGGTATGTGTTCGCCATGGCCAACGCTCCGGCGCTGATCGCCGACAAGCAGGGTTACTACCGCGAGGAAGGCTTGAATGTCGACCTCAAGGCCTTGGGCGATGGCCCGGTGATCCAACAGGCGCTGGCCGCCAATGAGCTGGACGTGGCCTATGTGGGCACGCCGCCGGTGTACCAATGGTTCTCCCGAGGCTTGCAAAGCCGGATTCTGGCCAAGGTCAATTACGGTCAGGCGGCGGTGATTGTCGATGCAAATAGCCAGATCAACAGCCTGGAGCAGCTCAAGGGCAAAAAGCTTGCCGGGGTCAAGAAAGGCAGTGGCATGGACGTGTTGTTGCGCGGCTATGTGCTGAAAGAAAAAGCCGGGCTCAACCCGGACAAGGACCTCGACATCATCGACATGCCACCCGGCAACATGAACGCGGCGCTGGAGCGCGGTATCGTCGACGCGGCGTTTTCCTGGGAACCCTTTGTCAGCCAATCGTTGCTGCGCGGGTCGAGCCGGATTCTGCTCGACGTCAACCAGGCGCTGCCGAACTACCCGTGGTACGTGGTGATCGCGCTGCCCAAAACCTTGCAGGAGCGACCGGACGACGTGGTCAAGCTGCTGCGTGCGCACCGCAAGGCCATCGCGTTCCTCAACGAGCATCCCGACGAGTCGAATCGCATCATCGCCGAGGCGTTCAAGCTTGAAGCGGTCCAGGGGCCTGACGGCAAGACCATTGCCCCGGAGGCCATCGTCGCCCAGGCGCGCACGCGATTGGGCTGGTCGGCGGACTTGCAGCCTGCGGATATCCAATTCATCCAGCGCCTGATGAATTATTCCCACGACCTGGGCTTTATCGACACCACGCTCAAGACCGAGCAGATCGTGGATACCGCCTACCTGGAAAAAGCCTCGCGCTGAGTCTGAGCCTGTCATGTCCTTGCCAAAACCTAATTGGGGATGGGCTTCGCTGCCATTCCTGCTGTTGATCTGGATGGCCCTGGCCAGCCGCTTTCCCACCTACATCCTGCCGCAGCCCTGGGATGTGGCGCGCGAAGCGCTGCGTTGGCTCAGCGACAGTTCGCTGTGGCAGCACCTCAGGGCGAGCGTCCTGGAGGAAGTCGGCGGCTTCTGTGCGGCGGTGCTTGTCGCGATTGTGCTGGGCACGGCCGGCGGCTTGTCTTCGCGCTTTCGCGATTTCATCTCGCCGCTCAACAGCCTGTTCATGGCGATCCCGCCGATTGCCTGGGCGCCGCTGATCATGATCATTTTCGGCCTGGGCTATGTCTCCATCGTGCTGGTGATTTTCATTGCCGCGATGTTCCCCATGGCGGTGACCATCCAGGAAGGCGTGCAGAGCATTCGCAGTGGCGAAGTCCGCGCGGCGCGCACCTTGGGTGCCAACCCCTGGCAATTGCTGGCCCACGTTTACCTGCCGGCCTCATTGCCCTTCGTGACGGCGGCCTTGCGCATCGGTTTCAGTCAGGGCTGGCGGGCACTGGTCGCCGCAGAAATGATCGGCGCCTCCCAGGGCATCGGCTGGATGGTCTCCACCGGCGGGCAGATCGGCAACAGCAGCCAGGTGCTGCTGGGCATCGTGCTGATCGGCCTGATTGCCTGGCTGATGGAGAGTCTTGTGTTCCGGCGCATCGAGCGTCACTACCAGAAATGGCGCGTGCAGTAAGCATCGTCCTTTGCCTTCGAACCCTTTCAAACCTTCAGTGGACCACTGCACGAGGTGTCATGTGAGTAACGTATTCGATCCCCGCGAAGCCGGGCATTACATGGCCCCCCAAGGCCTCTACGAACGCAACAAGCAACGCCCGTTCCTCGGCAGCATCGACTGTGATCGGTACACGCTGATTGCCGGGCAATGGGATGAAATCACCCTGGTCTACGAGGTCGGCGGCAGCGGCCTGGCGGATGGCGCCTGGTTGAAACTGGCGTTCAAGTTCTACTCCGATTGGGCACTGTTCCAGACCTCGAACCCGGCCGGCCCCAACTACGTCAGCGCCGAGTACCAGGCGGGCGAGTTGGTCCCCGGGCAGAGCCAGGCCACCGTGCAGCACCTGAAAGTGCGCTTCGACCAGAAGGGTCACGAACGGCCGTTCCAGAAAGCGATCATCATCGACATCATCGACGGCTACCTGAATCCCGGCGACAAAATCACTATTCGCCTGGGTGACCGTCGCCAGGGCGGGGCGGGCACACGGGTGCAGAGTTTCGTCGAGAAAGACTTCCGTTTCCGGCTGTTTATCGACCCCTTGGGCAGCTCGAAATTTGCCGAGGTGCCCGGCGATCCGTTGCTGAACATCGTGCCGGGACCGGCGCAGAGTGTGCAGCTGATTGTGCCGCGCCTGGTCGGCGCCGGTGAGGCGTTCGACGTGCTGCTGCGAGTCGACGATGCCTGGGGCAACACGTGCCGCAACCTGCCGCTCAACGGGGTACTGACCCTGGTTGATCCGGAAGGCGGCGAGCGTCAGCAAGGGTTTACCCTGGCCAATGAAGGGTGGGCGACGGTGCGGCTCGAGGGGTTTGACCTCGGGGCGGTGGGCGAGTGGCGTTTGTCCGCCGAGGTGCAGGCGCCCGGCGTGCGTGGCGCCCAGGCCTTCGTGACGGTTGACCCGGCCGGCAGCGCATTGCGCCCGCTGTACGCCGACCTGCATGTGCACTCCGATGACACCGTGGGCACCAACGACACGCTCTACAACCTCAGCTACGGCCGCGATGTCGCCGGCCTCGATGTGCTCGGCTACACCGCCAACGACTTCAATATCACCGAGCAACGCTGGGATCAGGCGGTGAAGCTGATTCACGAACTCAACGAGCCCGGCCGCTTCGTCTGCTACCCCGGCACCGAGTGGTGCGGCAACTCCTGCGCGGGCGGCGACCGTAACGTGGTGTTCCTGCATGATCGCAAGCCCGAGTTTCCGTTCGACAATCAAGGGCGCCTGGTGCGCTCGTTCGAGTGGAACGAGTTCACTGCCGGCACCATCAAACCGGGGGCCTGGCCGGTGGACGAGCTGTACGCGGCCTATGCGAAAGACCCGGAAGGTCACCTGATGATGCCCCATGTCGGCGGGCGCCGCTGCAACCTCGACTGGCACCATCCGGAGCTGGAACGCTTGATCGAAGTCGGCTCGGCCTGGGGCCAGTTCCATTGGGTCTACGCCGAAGCCCTTCAGCGTGGCTATCGGGTCGGCGCCGCGGCGAACAGCGATGAGCATCAGGGCCGTTGCGGCGGCGGGGTTCCGGCCACGGCCGTGTTTGGCTCTCGCGGCGGGTTGACCGGTGTGATTGCCGAGTCTTTCGACCGTTCGAGTGTCGGCAAGGCCCTTCGCGCCCGTCGCACCTTTGCCACGACGGGCGAGCGTGCATTTGCCAGCCTGCGCCAGGGCCAGCACTTCATGGGCGAGGTCTTCAGCGCCGATTCGAATGCGACGCTGGACTATCGATTGCTGGGCGAGGCGGGCTGGGAGCAGGTGGACCTGTTCGACGGCGATAAACTGATCTGGTCGCGCAACCTGCATCAGGAGCTGGGGTTTTCCGCCCAACGCATCCGGCTGCGCCTGGGGGGCGCACGCATCAAGGACCGTTATCGCGGCGCGTACTGGACCGGCGAAATCCGGGTGACGGGCGCGGTCATCAATGGTTTTCGCGCCTTGGGCCTCGATCATCCGGAGCAAACCGTATGGCGCAAGGACGCCACGACCCTGGCCTTTCGCACCGACACCAACGGCGACACCGACAGCATCGAAATCGACCTGTCGCAATTGGCCGGCGCGACGTTGCAGGTCCGCAGCCGCATCGACAACTACATCAAGGTCGGCGATCCGTCCGAACCGCAGCCCTACGTGCATGCGCCGACGGTGCTGATGGAACTGTCCGGCGAAGAACTGCTGGCGCAATCCCAGGTGATCGAAGAGCTGCCAGGGGCTGAGCTGAAAGTCTCCCTGGAAAGGACCACCGCCGAAGCGCTGCCCCGTGAACTGCAGGGGCAGATCGAGCTGGCACCACTCAATCTGCACGCGGGGCGCGAGCATCCGCTGTTCATCTGCGCGCGCCAACGCGACCAGTCCCGGGTCTGGACCTCGGCATTGTTCCTCACGCTTGCTTAAGGCCGCCGTGGCTGAACCCTGTCCGGGAGAGCGCAAAGAAACCTGTGGCGAGCGGGCTTGTTGTGGTGATCGGGCTTGCCCCGCGTTGGGCTGCGCAGCAGCCCCAAAACCAGGCGCAGAGGCGTGCCTGATACACCGCATTCGTCTTCATCAGGGGCTGCTTCGCACCCCAGCGCGGGGCAAGCCCGCTCACCACAGGGGGCCGATTCAATCCAGGCATTGCGCCCCGGCTAGTTTGCTGGGGGCTTCGATGCGTGCAGCCGCAAGGATTCTCCAGTACCTGGCGAGGGCAACGCGGCCTCGACCAGTTCGATCCAGTGCCTGACCGGGGTGCGTCCCGCGCCGTCGAGGTGGGACTGGCAGCCGATATTGGCGGTGACGATAACGTCTGGGTGTCCGCTTTCCAGCGCATTCAGCTTGTTATCGCGCAGTTGCCGCGACAATTCGGGCTGGGTCAGCGAATAGGTGCCCGCCGAGCCGCAGCACAGGTGGCCGTCGGGAACCGCGGTCAGGTTGAAGCCCAGGCTTGTCAGCAGGGTTTCAACGGCTCCGCCGAGTTTTTGCGCGTGCTGCAAGGTGCAGGGGCAGTGGAACGCCAGGCGCTGGTCGCTGTGTACACCGAGCTTATCCAGCGGCTCGCCGCGCAGCACTTCAACCAGGTCCCTGGCCAGGGCACTGACCCTGTGCGCCTTGTCGGCATACGCCGGGTCGGTGCTGAGCAGGTGGCCGTAATCCTTGATAAAGGCCCCGCAGCCGCTGGCGGTTTGCACAATGGCCTCGGCCCCGTTTTCGATGCTCGGCCACCATGCATCGATGTTGCGCCGGGCGCGCTCAAGGCCCGCCGCCTGAGCGTCGAGGTGATAATCCACCGCACCGCAGCAGCCTGCCTCGCGGGTGGATATGACGCTGATCCCCAGGCGATCCAGCACCCGCGCCGTGGCGGCGTTGGTATTGGGGGACAGACTCGGTTGCACGCAGCCCTCAAGCATCAATACCTGGCGGGCGTGGCGCGTGGTCGGGCGCGGTTTGGGCGGGTAGACGCGGCGAGGCAACTTGGCCTGCAAGGTGTTGGGCAACAATGCCCGAAATAGCTGGCCACTGCCGATCAGCAGGTTGAATAGGGCGGGATTGGGAACGACGCTGCGCAACCCCTCGCGCAGCAAACGCTGACTGAGTGGGCGTTGCACTGCCGCGTCGACCACCGCCCGGCCGATGTCGAGCAAGTTGTGATAGTCGACGCCAGAGGGGCAGGTGGTTTCGCAGTTACGGCAGGACAGGCACCGGTCCAGGTGTTGCTGGGTCTTTTGCGTGACTTCATTGCCTTCGAGCACCTGCTTGATCAGGTAGATGCGTCCCCTCGGGCCATCCAGTTCATCGCCCAGCAGTTGATAGGTCGGGCAGGTGGCATTGCAAAAACCGCAGTGTACGCAACTGCGCAGGATGCGTTCGGCTTCTTCGGCGCGAGGCAGTCGGCGGGCGTCTTCGCTCAAGGTGGTCTGCATGGTTCAAAGCTCCGCGTACAGGCGACCGAGGTTGAAGATGCCCCGTGGATCGAGTTGCTGCTTCAGGTTCCGGTGGTAGCGCATCAACGTGTCGGGCAGCGGTTGGAAGGGACTGTCGATCAGGCCCGGGTGGTAGCAGGTCCCATGCCCGCCGGCTTTTTCGACCACCGCGCGAATGACCCTCGCGTCGGCGTCGGATTTGAGCCAGCGCTGGGCGCCACCCCAGTCGATCAATTGGGTACCTGGCAGCGCCAGTCGGGGCGTGTTGTGCGGCAAGGACAGGCGCCAAAGGGGCAGATCCCCATCGAAAAAACCCAGCCGGTGTTCGTTCAGGTCTTGCCAGTAGGCAGCGTCCAGCACCTCGCCGCCCAAGCGCTCATGGGCCGCCGCCACCGAGCCTTCACCCCCTTCGAGCCGCAGGTGCAGGCGCTGGCCATCGTGACACGCCGCGCTGATCGGCAGCGGTTGCTGCCCCCATTCCGCCAGGCGCAGCAAGGCACGGTCGGTGTCCATTTCCAGGCTGATACTCAAGGTTTGCCGTGGTTTGGGCAGGACCTTGAGGGACACTTCGGTCACCACCCCAAGTGCGCCGTAACTGCCGGCCATCAAGCGCGACAGGTCGTAGCCGGCGACGTTCTTCATGACCTCGCCGCCGAAGCGCAAATGCTTGCCCTGTCCGGTGATGACCCGCGTCCCGAGGACAAAGTCGCGGACCGATCCTGACCAGGGACGCCGCGGCCCCGAGAGTCCGCAGGCAATCATGCCGCCGACGGTGGCGTGCTCACCGAAGGAGGGCGGTTCGCAGGGCAGCATCTGGTGCGCGGCGTCCAGCACTTCTGCCAGCTCCGCCAAGGGCGTGCCGCAACGGGCGGTGATCACCAGTTCCGTCGGGTCGTAGCTGACGATGCCCCGGTGGACGCGGGTGTCGAGGACTTCCCCGGTGACTGCGCGGCCGAGGAACGCCTTGCTGTTGGAGCCCTGGATACGCAGCGGCGTGGCGTCGTTCAGCGCCTGGTTGACCTGCTCCAGCAGCGCTGCGCTGGCGTCGATAGGGTGTTCGCTGCGCATCAGAAACGCTCCAGGTCGGGGAAGGGCATCTGACCCAGATGAACGTGCATGGCGCCAAACTCGGCGCATCGATGCAACGTCGGGATGTTCTTGCCGGGGTTGAGCAATCCGCCCGGGTCGAAGGCGGCTTTGACGGCGTGGAACACGGTCAGCTCATCGCTGTTGAACTGGGCACACATCTGATTGATCTTCTCGCGGCCCACACCATGTTCACCGGTAATGCTGCCGCCGACCTTCACGCACAATTCGAGGATCTTGCCGCCCAGGGCTTCGGCGCGGTCGAGTTCGCCCGGTTGATTGGCATCGAACAGGATCAGCGGGTGCATGTTGCCGTCGCCGGCATGGAAAACATTCGCTACCCGCAGGCCGTACTCGGTCGATAACGCCGCGATAGCGTGCAGCACCCCAGGCAGTTCGCGGCGCGGGATTGTCCCGTCCATGCAGTAATAATCCGGTGAGAGGCGGCCCACCGCCGGAAACGCATTCTTGCGCCCGGCCCAGAAACCCACGCGTTCAGCCTCATCCCGAGCCTGGCGCACTTCGGTGGCGCCGGCCTGTTCCAGCACCTGGCGCACGCGGTGGCAGTCGTCGTGGACGTCGGCTTCCACGCCATCGAGTTCACACAACAGAATCGCTTCGGCGTCCACCGGGTAGCCGGCGTGAATGAAGTCTTCGGCGGCGCGAATGGCCAGGTTGTCCATCATCTCCAGGCCGCCCGGGATGATGCCGGCGGCAATGATGTCACCCACCGCACGGCCAGCCTTCTCAACGCAATCGAAGGCTGCCAGCAACACTTTGGCGGTTTGTGGTTTGGGCAGCAGCTTGACCGTGACCTCGGTGATCACCCCGAGCATGCCTTCGGAGCCGGTGAACAATGCCAGCAGATCGAAACCCGGAGCATCGAGGGCCTGGGAACCCAGGCTCACGTGTTCGCCGTCGACGGTCAGGATGTCGACCTTGAGCAGGTTGTGCACGGTCAACCCGTACTTCAGGCAATGCACGCCACCGGCGTTTTCCGCCACGTTACCGCCGATGGAACAGGCGATCTGCGAGGAAGGGTCCGGCGCGTAATACAAGCCGAACGGCGCAGCCGCCTGGGAAATCGCCAGGTTGCGTACCCCCGGCTGAACCCGGGCGGTGCGGGCGGCGGGGTCGATGTGCAGAATGTTGTTGAAGCGCGCCATCACCAGCAGCACGCCTTTTTCCAGCGGCAGCGCACCGCCGGACAACCCGGTGCCCGCGCCGCGAGCCACCACCGGTACACGCCGCTCATGGCAGACTCGAAGCACGCCCTGGACCTGATCGATGTGGCGCGGCAGCACCACCAGCATGGGCGTGGTGCGATAAGCCGAGAGTCCGTCGCATTCGTACGGCTTGAGCGCTTCGTGCTGGTGCAGGATTTCCAGGTCAGGCAAGCGAGTCTGCAGGGCGTGCAGCAGCGCCTGTTTGTCGACGTCAGGCAGGACGCCATCGACGCGTTCATCGTAGAGAATGTTCATAGTCGGTAGGCAACCCTCCGTTGTTTTTATTCGAGGTCTGTTCCGATGCAGCCGGCTTGCATCATTCGCCTGGATTACTTATTCATTTTAGGAATAAGCATAATAAAATATAGTCCTTGATCGTATTAATCATCATGCTACCTTGCTGTCACCGGACCGCCGGATATGTTCAATCCTATTGTTATGGTACGACTATGTCCGGCGCCCGAATCTTCCAAATCAGCCTTGAGGCTCTGTCACATGACGGCGCCCATGTCGCGATTTCTCACGCCGACAATATCAGCACCCGTCCTTTTTCTTCCATTGCCGTTCCATCCGTTACCGGCAAACCTCTCCCTTGTCAGGCCAACAGCGAAGCCTGCAGTGCAATCAGCGAAGGCTTGGCGTTTCTTCTCTACGCCATGTGAATCGTCGTTGTTGGGCACTTCCATACCGTTAGTCCAGCCATTCATCTTCAGGTAATCCCGGTTTATGGGTTGCAGCTTGAAGTGTGAGTGATTGGGCGCCCGTTCCGAGCACGTTCTATCGCGACTGACAACAATGCCAAACTATTTGGATGACGCTCATCGAGCGGAAATCGTCAAGCTGAGCACTACCCTGACCAGTAGAACCGAATGGCCCACCTGGCTTTTGTTAGTCGGGTTTTATCTGGCCTGGGCGTTTATTGTTTTTTATGGGCAAGTACTTGGCGAAGTATTCAGCCTTGTCCTGCTGGTGCCACTGGTTGTGCTGTGGATGTCGATTCAGCATGAGCTTATCCATGGTCACCCAACCCGTTGGCCCGCCATAAACAAGGCCTTGGGATTTCCGCCGTTTGCCGTTTGGTACCCCTATGACATTTACAGGGACACCCATTTGGCACATCACAACGACGAAGTGCTGACGGTACCCGGGCAAGATCCGGAAAGTCGTTATGTCAGCGGTGCTTTTTGGTTGCGCTCGCCTCGGTATATCAGAACGTTGTTATGGGTAAACAAGACCTTGGGCGGTCGTTTGCTTATGGGCGCGCCACTGGCGGTGATAGCCCTTGCGGGTAGCGAAATCAGAGGGCTGTTTCATACCGGCCGAATCGCTTGGCGGATGTGGGCCGCGCATCTACTCAGTGTTGGCGTAGTGCTGGCTTTGGTTGAGGAATACAGCGCCATCAGTGCCATACAGTACTTATTCCTGGTTTCGTTGCCGGCCTTGTCGATTGCCATGATCAGGTCGTTTTACGAACATCGTCCGTCAACGTATCCGGAACACCGCACGGTTATCAATGAATCGTCGGGGCTGTTGAGTTGGCTGTTTCTCAACCTCAATCTTCACCTGGTTCATCACGATCTTCCCGGTTTGCCCTGGTTTTACTTACCCAGGGTGTATAGAGCCAGGCGTGAACAATGGATCGCGCGAAACAATGGCTATGTCATTCATGGCTACTTCCAGTTATTGCAGAAACATCTGGTCAGTCCCGTGGATTGTCCTCGCCATCCTGCTGAGCACTAACACTAGGCAAGCTAATGTGGGCGTCGGAAAATGATACGTTTTGAAGCCATCAGGAAAACTCATAAAGGCAGCCCGCGAATGGCCGTGAGCGATTTAACGCTTCACGTCCGGGAGGGGGAGATCTGTGTATTTGTCGGGCCGAGTGGCTGCGGCAAAACCACCATTCTGCGCATGATCAACCGGCTGGATACCCAGGACAGTGGCCGCATCCGTGTCAACGGCGTGGCGACCGATGAACTTGACGTCGTTACGCTACGTCGCGGCATTGGTTTCATGATGCAGAGCGCCGCCTTGTTTCCTCACCAGACGGTTGCCGAAAATATTGGCGCAGTCCCGCGGCTGCTGGGCTGGAGCCAACATAAAATCCGCCAGCGCGTGAGCGAGCTCATTTCCCTGGTTGGGCTTCAGCCGGAATTTCTGGACCGCTACCCTAACCAGCTGTCGGGCGGGCAGCAAAGTCGTGTCGCCCTGGCAAGGGCATTGGCCTCGGACCCACCGGTTGTATTGATGGACGAACCCTTTGCCGCGCTTGATCCGGTGATACGCGAGCGACTGCAGGATGAACTGGTTGCGCTTCAGCGACGTCTGCATAAAACCATTATCCTGGTGACCCATGATATGGAGGAGGCCATCAAGATTGGTGATCGGATTGCGATCTTCGAGGGCGAAGGGAAACTTGTCCAGTTCGATACCCCTCACAACATCCTTGCCCATCCTGCCAGCGAGTTTGTGAGGAGTTTTATCGGCAAAGATCCGCTGTTAAAAAGACTTTCGCTGATGAAGGTTTCTGATCTTCCGGTGGATGAGATCAGTTGTGAATTCAAACTTCTACTGGATGACAAGTCCAACCCGTTGAAGTGGGTCAGTGACTCGGACATGCCTGTTCCGGAGCTGACAACAGTGTCGAGTCACGACTCGTTGCATCACGCTCTGGTTAAGATGCTAACGGCGCCTATGGGTGTGGTTGTTCGCGTGGACGAGGCCGGCGGTTACGAAGGTTGCCTGTCGATTGCCAGCCTTCACAGCGCACTTAATGAACGCCGCTTCGGAAGTGCGCAATGATTGACTGGTCCTGGATCGTTGAAAACTGGCAGCAGATCGGCCAGCTGTTAGTCGATCATATTCAACTGGTGACCCTGGGCCTGTGTATAGGGATGCTGTTGGCGGGTGCAATGGTGCTCTTGACGTTGTGGCAGCCAGGATTGGCGCGGCCGATGATTTATGCCTGCGGCATACTTTTTACCATTCCGTCCCTGGCACTGTTTATTTTGATAATGCCTTTTACCGGGTTATCCAAGACCACGGCGGTCATTGGTTTGAGCCTGTATTCCTTGCTTATTGTGTTGCAGAACACCTTGGCGGGACTTGCGAGTAACCCTGCGGACGTATTGGAGGAAGCCCGTGCGCTCGGGTATACGCGCATGCAGAGATTCCTCGGGGTTGAACTTCCACTGGCGCTGCCTGCGTTATTGGCGGGCTTACGAACAACCTCGGTTACTTTGGTGGGGCTGGTGACGGTTACTGCCTTGATTGGTCAAGGCGGATTGGGCCAGCTGTTCATTACCGGGCTGGCTCAAAGTTTCACTACACCTGTGGCAGTCAGCCTGGTCCTGACCGTGATGTTGGCGTTATGTTTTGATTTTCTGTTTTATTCAATCAATAAATGGCTGGTGCCTTGGGTGCGCTGATGAACATGATCGCAAGTGTCTACCTTTGGTTTTCTCTTCCAGATAATTGGTTGGGTGAAAACGGCATACTGACTCGGCTGGCAGAGCATATTTATTATGTGTCCTTGAGCCTGGCTATTGCTTGTGCAATAGCGTTGCCGCTCGGCGTACTACTGGCTAACTACCGCAAAGGCGCGCAGGTGGCGATAGGGCTGTTCAATATTGGGCGAGCATTACCGTCCCTGGGTATTGTGATACTTGCAATCATGCTTATTGGCTATGAAACCAGCACGGTGATTATCGCGTTGGTGACCATGAGCATCCCGCCGATATTAACCAATACCTATGTTGGCATCGATCAGGTGGATTCATCCCTGAAGCAGGCTGCCAGATCGATGGGCATGCGCAGAGGGCAGATGTTTTTTCAGCTCGAGTTGCCGCTGGCTTTTCCGCTGATCTTTTCAGGGTTCCGCTCAGCCCTGGTGCAACTTATCGCCACGGCCACCATCGCCGCGTATGCCGGCTTCGGTGGGCTGGGCAGGTTTCTGATTGATGGACTGGGCCGAAATGATACGCCGCAAATCATTGGCGGCGCACTGATGGTGTCGGCACTGGCGATTGCCAGTGAGTGGGTTTGTTCAATGATAGAAACATTCATGGTTAGAAAATGGCGCGCGGGGAAAATCGAACTAAGCGCTACATGACCTGAGGCACTTGAAAGTGTGTATTAACTCTGCAGAGGTGCAAACCCACATGAAAAACAAACAACGTTCGAAGGCTCGCTCAGCGCACTCGGTTTCATTGCTGCTGGGGCTGGGCTTGCTGGTGGGCAGCGCGTTGGCCAGCGCTCAGTCCATCACCATTGGAGGGGCCAATTTTTCCGAGCAGACGATTCTCGCCAACATCTATGCGTCAGCCTTGAAAAATCAAGGGATAGACGTCAAGACCCGACTCAATCTGGGCAACCGCCAGATCATCGCCCAGGCCCTGGAAAACGGCGATATAGACGTCGTCCCCGAATACCTGGGGTCACTGTTGAGTTTCTATGACGACAAGACCGCCCTGACCACCCAAAAGGAGATCCTCAGCGCTTTGCAACAGAAGTTGCCGGCGGACCTCCAGCTGCTTGAGCCCTCGTCCGCAGGCTCTATTACTGCCTGGGCCGTCACCCAAAAGACCGCAGAAAAGTACAACCTGCGCACCTTGTCCGACCTGGCGCCCGTCTCGGGTGATTTCACCCTGGGCGGGCCTCCCGAAGTCGCCACGGCCGCGTTAGGCCTGCCCGGGTTGAAGGCGGTCTACGGCATCAACTTCAAGAGCGTCAAGTCGCTGGACATGGGCGGGCCCTTGTCGCGGCTGGCGTTGAACTCCGGCGCCATCGACGTGGCCACGGTGGTCTCCACGCAAGGCATCCTGGCGAAAGAGCCTTGGGTTGTCCTCGAGGACGACAAGCACCAACAGCCCCTGCAAAACATCACGCCACTGGGGCGCAAGGCGTTGCTGACCCCGGAAGTCACCCAGGTGCTTAACGAGGTTTCTGCAAAGCTGACCGATGACGACCTCAAGCAACTCAATCGCCTGGTTGATATCGATCACAAGGACCCCGCGAAAGTCGCGGCGCAGTGGGTCGCCGAACATACCGTCAAGACGGTCCAGTGAAAATCAATGCGACGTGGGTAAGGTCGCGGAGGCGTTATGTCGAATAAAAGTATGATTTTGAATTTGTTCTTTTTTAACCCCCAGGGCGATCATCGTTTTTCCTGGCGCCACCCGCAGGCACCGACCCAAGAGATATTGACCCTGGGTTACTACGTAAAACTGGTGCAGGCGGCGGAGGCGGCGAAGTTTGATGCGGTTTTTGTTGCGGATCACGTTGCGGTCTGGGACTCCGTGGCCAGCGGGCTGAGGCACTATGCCAACGCCCGCCTGGAACCGATTACGCTGTTGTCCGCACTGGCGGCGGTTACCGAGCACATCGGGCTGATGGGCACGGCTTCGACTTCCTATAACGAGCCCTTCAACCTCGCGCGCTATTTTGCTTCGCTGGACTACCTCAGCGCAGGGCGGGCCAGCTGGAATATCGTGACGTCCTGGCTGGAAGAAGAGGCTTCGAATTTCGGATTGTCAGGCGTGACGAAACACGGCGATCGTTATCTGCGGGCCGAGGAGTTCATCCAGGTCGTCAAGCAGCTTTGGGACTCCTGGGAGGAGGGCGCGCTTGAATTTGACAAGGGCACCGGCGACTTTGCCGACCCCTCGAAAATCCACCCGATCAATCACAAAGGCGCACATTTCAGCGTACGTGGGCCGCTTAACGTGCCGCGTCCACCCCAGGGGCATCCGGTCCTTGCCCAGGCGGGGTCTTCTGAAGCCGGCAAGAACCTGGCCGCCGCCCATGGGGACGTACACTTCTGTTTTATCAACTCGGTCGAGGAGGGACTGGCGTACAGGGCCGATTTGAATCGCCGACTCGAGTTGAAGGGCAGGCATTCCAGTGATCTGAAAATCATCACCGGCGTGCTGCCGGTGGTGCTCGGGGATGAGACTGAGGAGGAACGACGTCGGCACCTGGAGGACAGCCTGATTATCGATGCGGTGGCGATTGACCTGGTCTCCAGCTACACCCGCCTGGACCTGACAGGACTATCGCCGGACGGCCCGTTGCCAGCGTTGCCGGATGAGTCCGAGTTTGATGGCATTCGAACCGAGCTGGCCCTGCTCAAGCAGTACGACACCTCCCTGTCCATCCGCGAAATAGGGCGCCGGTTGGTCAAGAGCTCCAGCACCTGGCTGTTGATCGGAACGGCGGAGCATATTGCCGACAAGCTTTCAGCGTTATACGAGTCGAATGCCGTCGATGGCTACAACCTCATGTTTCCGTTTTTGCCCACTGACTTCGAAACCTTCACCCGTGGCGTGGTGCCTCTGCTGCAAGCCAGAGGGGTGTTCCGCCAGGAATATGAGCCCGGGACACTGAGGGATCGCTTGGGCTTGAAGACGCCGGCCAACCGTTTCCTGTTGTGAGCAGTATCAATCGCACCCTCTGAATGGATGTCATATGACCAGCGATCTATCCATGTACCTCGCTCCCGCCAGGGTTCTACACGCACAGGATGCCTGGCTTGAGCGCATCCTGGCGATTCTCGGCGAGCGCCGTGGGCAAACACAGGTCGTTGATCTCGCGGCGCACTGGCTTTCCCCGGATCTGTTGTTATCCCAGACCTGTGGCTATCCATTCGTTACGTCGCTGCGGGGAAAGGTAAAACTGGTAGGGCGCCCGAGCTATGAGCTTACCCATGGCTCGGGGGGGGACCATTGCAGTTTGCTGCTCTGCAGGGCTGATTCGGCCGTGACTGACCTGGCGGGTTTCCAGGGCAGCCATGGCCTGATCAACGCCCCGGATTCCAACTCTGGAATGAATTTATTTCGCCACACGCTGGCCGGGATCAGTGACCGAGGTTTCTTCTCGAAACTCACCTTCACCGGATCCCACAGGGAGAGCCTGCGAAGGCTTAGAGACGGCGAGGGTGATTTGGCTTCCATCGATAGCATGACCTACGACTATCTTGCGAGAGATCACAGTGACGAGGTCGAAGGCCTCAGGATCCTGACACGAAGTGCGCGCAGTCCCTGCCTGCCTTACATCACCTCGATTGGTCAGGACGCCGTTTCAATCAGGAACGCAATGAACGACGCCTTGGAGCAGCTTCCTGAGGTGTCCCGTGACCTCGCGATCAAGGAAGTCCTGCCGGCCAGTGAGGCTGACTATGAGTGTCTCCTGGAATATGAGCGCAGTGCGGCCAGTCGCGGCTTTTCGTTTGTAGCGTCCTGAGCGGCCCCACCTCAAACGGAGGCACTCCTGCAGGGGACTCATTCAGTCCCCAGCAGGTTCAAACCCTATAGCCAACCCTTGATCTGCGCGCACACAGCCTGGGTGGAAATACCGTAGCGATCGTGCAACGTCGGAAGCGCTCCCGCATCGAGAAACGCGTCCGGCAGCGCTATTTGCCGGAACGTCGGGGTAACGCCATTGCGCAACAGCACGGTTGCCACCGCTTCGCCCAATCCGCCAATGATGGAGTGGTTTTCGGCCGTCACTACCAGTCGTCCCGGCTTTCTGGCTTCAGCCAGAATGGTCTGCTCATCCAAAGGCTTGATAGTGGGCACGTGAAGCACCGCGACATCCACGCCATCTGCCTGTAGTTCCTTGGCGGCTTCCAGGGCGCGCATGGTCATCAAACCGGTGGAAATGATTAAAACCTCATTGCCCGTGCGCAGGGTCTTGGCCTTGCCGATCTCGAATGTATAGCCATATTCGTCGAGCACCAGCGGTACGTTGCCGCGCAGTAACCGCATGTAGACCGGCCCTTGATGCGCAGCAATGGCGGGCACGGCTTGTTCGATTTCCAGGGCATCGCAGGGGTCGACGATCATCAGGTTGGGCATGGCGCGGAAAATCGCCAGATCATCCGTTGCCTGGTGGCTGGGGCCGTACCCGGTGGTCAGGCCCGGCAGGCCGCAGACGATTTTGACGTTGAGGTTTTCCTCGGCAATCGCCATGCAGATGAAGTCATGGGCCCGGCGCGACGCAAACACCGCGTAAGTGGTAGCGAAGGGCACGAACCCCTCCCGAGCCATGCCGGCTGCCGCGCTCATCAACAGTTGCTCGGCCATGCCCATCTGGTAGAAACGCTCCGGATGCGCCTTGGCAAAAATGTGCAGGTCGGTGTATTTGGACAAGTCAGCCGATAAACCCACGATGTCCTGGCGCTGGTCCGCGAGTGCGGCCAATGCGTGACCGAATGGCGCTGGTTTTGTGGCCTGGCCTTCAGCGGCAATCGAGGCAATCATCGCCGAGGTGGTCAGCTTTTTCTTCGCCGCTGCGGGTGCCTGAACGTCAGTCTTGTGTGCGTTGCTCATACGGTTTTGCCTTCTTCCAGGTTGTTCAGGGCCACATCCCATTCATGCTCGTCGACGCGGATGAAGTGAGTCTTTTCGCGGGTTTCCAGGAACGGCACGCCTTTGCCCATTTTGGTATCGCAGATGATGACGCGCGGTTGTGCGCCGGGGTGGCTGCGGGCCGCGTCGAACGCCTTGACCAAGGCATCCAGGTCGTTACCGTCTACCCGCTGGGTGAACCAGCCAAAGGCTTGCCAGCGGTCAACGATGGGTTCAAATGCCAGCACTTCGCTGGAATGTCCGTCGGCTTGCTGGTTATTCACGTCGACAATGGCGATCAGGTTGTCGAGCTTCCAGTGCGAAGCGGACATGACCGCTTCCCAGGTGGATCCCTCATTCAGCTCGCCGTCCGACAGCAGGTTGTAGACGAATGAGGCGGACTGTTTGCGCTTCAAGCCCAGGCAGGCACCCACTGCGATGCCCAGCCCCTGGCCCAGGGAGCCGCCGGTAATCTCCATGCCGGGGGTGTAGGCGGCCATGCCGGACATGGGCAGGCGGCTGTCATCCGAACCGTAGGTTTCAAGTTCATCCAGTGGGATGATTTGCGCTTCAATCAGCGCCGCATACAGGGCTATCGCGTAGTGGCCGATGGAAAGGTAAAAGCGATCACGCTGTTCCCATTCCGGGTCTTCGGGCTTGTAGTTCAAGGCGTGGAAGTACGACACGGCGAGCAAGTCTGCCGCGCCCAGCGCCTGGCCGACATAGCCCTGGCCCTGGACTTGGCCCATGCGCAAGGCATGGCGGCGAATGTTATGGGCGCGCTGCACCAGCGTGGTGGAGGACGCGCGAGATAAAGTGGCAGTCATGGAAGTTCTCCGTTAACTCAACGATTGACCGAAGCGGCAGGAATGCGCAGCACCAGGCAGGCACCGATGCACAGCACACCGGTAATCAGGTACATGCCGATGGCGCTCGAACCGGTCGTGGTGGTGATCCAACCAATCAGGTAGGGCGAGCAGAAACCCGCCAGATTGGCAAAGCTGTTGATTCCAGCGATCCCGGCAGCGGCGGAGACGCCACCGAGCAAGGTGGTCGGCAGCATCCAGAACAGTGACGACGCCGACAGCACGCCTGCTGCTGCAAGGCACAGGCACAACACCGACAGCATCAGTTGGGTGCCGAACACCGCCGCCAACGTGAGGCCCAGCGCACCGGCAAGCATTGGCGCCACCAGATGCCAACGGCGCTCCTGGTGCTTGTCGCCGCTGCGCCCCATCAGCACCATCGCGACAATGGCGCACAGGTAGGGGAGGCTGGTGAGCAAGCCGATGTGCATCGGGTCGGCAACACCGGCATTACGGATAAGGGTCGGCAGCCAGAAGGTGATCGCGTACTGGCCCATGACCACGCAAAAGTAGATGCAGGCGAGAATCCACAGGCGGCGGTCGCGCAGGAAGGCGCCGACCGATGCATGGGTGACTTTACGGCTGTTGTCCTCGGCGAGTTCTTTGCTGACCAGCGCTTTTTCTTCATCGGTGAGCCAGGTCGCCTGGTGCACGCCGTCCTTGAGGTAAGCCAGCACCATCAGGCCAACGATGACGGTCGGAATGGCTTCGAGCACGAACATCCACTGCCAGCCCGCCCAGCCATGTACGCCGGCGAACTGGGTCATGATGTAGCCCGAGAGCGGCCCGCCGATCATGCCGGAGAGCGGGATGGCGATGAACCACAGCACGGTCATTTTGGCGCGGCGGTAGGAGGGGAACCAGTAGGTGAGGTAGAGCAGCAGGCCCGGTGCGAGCCCGGCTTCGGCGATACCGAGCAGGAAGCGCAGCGCATAGAACTGCCAGGCCGTTTCCACGAAGGCGAAGAGGGCGGAGATAATGCCCCACGAAATCATGATCCGCGCGATCCAGCGCCGGGCACCGACTTTGTGGAGGATGAGGTTGCTCGGCACTTCGCAGAGGAAATAGCCAAGAAAGAACATGCCCGCGCCGAGCCCGTATACGGTTTCGCTCAGGGACAGGTCATTCATCATCTGCAGCTTTGCAAACCCGACGTTTACCCGGTCCAGGTAGGCGCACAGGTAGCACAGCATCAGGAAAGGCATCAATCGCCAGGCAGTTTTGCGATACGCGCTTGCGCGCACTGTGGACACAGTGTCGAGCGTCATGGTGGTCATCATGAGGGTCTGATCTCTTGTTTTTATAGAACGCCGGGCTTGAAGCCCGACGTATCTTCGATCCAGAACTTAATGGACAGCGGGTGCTGGCACCTGTGGTCAGTGGATCAACATGCCGCCGTTGACATCCAGGGTGATGCCGGTGAGATAGGAGGACAAGTCGCTGGCGAGAAACAGCGCCGCATTGGCAACATCCTGCGCGGCACCAAGCCGACCCAGGGGGATGCTTTCGATGATTGCGTGGCGGCGCTCATCCTGCATCAGGCCCCCGGTGATGTCGGTATGGATCAGGCCTGGCGCAATGGCGTTGACGCGAATGTTGTCCGCGCCGAATTCGCGGGCCATGGCCTTGCCCAGTCCGAGCACGCCGGCCTTGGCGGCGCTGTAGTGCGGGCCGCCGAAAATGCCGCCGCCGCGCTGGGCCGATACGGATGACATGCAGACGATGCTGCCCGAAGCCTGGGCGCGCATCACCGGAATCACCGCCTGGGACATCAACAGCGTGCCGCGCAGGCTGACATCCAGGACCTTGTCGTAATCGCTCGGGCGAATGTCCAGGGTCTTGATGGGCTGGGTGATGCCGGCATTGTTGACGAGTATGTCGATACGGCCGTAGTGCTCCAGCACCTTGGCGACCGCTGCCTGGACTTGTTGCTCATCGGCCACGTTGGCAGCCAGGCCCAGGTGGCCTTCGCCGAGGGTGGCCGCGGCGTCACGGGCGGCGGACTCGTCGAGATCCAGGATGACAACGCGGGCGCCGTGTTGGGCGAAGGTGAGCGCGGTTGCGCGGCCGATGCCGCGTGCGGATGCGGCGCCAGTAATAATCGCGACTTTGCCTTGAAGAAGCATGAGGGATACCTCTGATTGTTTTTATGGTTCGATTCAGCGATCGATGGCTCAGAGTGGTCCCCGTCGACGGGCCGAGCAATAACGCAAACCTCACTGCTACATGAATAAAATTCAGCACTCGTCAATGTGGACCGCAAATGCTTGAATGGCACAATCCGCCCGCGACCCAAAAAACAATAGGCTGAATACCGATGCGCCAGGACGATATCCCCACCTCCAATCTGCCACCGCTGAGAGCCATTCAGGCCTTCGAGCAGACAGCCCGTTTCGGCAACCTGGCAAGGGCCGCCGAAGTGCTCGACCTCACACCGTCAGCGATCAGCCATCAACTGGCCAAGCTGGAGGTGATGATTGGTCGACAGTTGTTTGTGCGGGCAGCGCGTGGGGTGACCCTGACGCCAGTGGGTGAGCAGTACTTGAAGGATATTTCCGGTCTGTTGCAGAGCCTTGAGGTCGCCACCGAGCGCGCCGCGAGTGACGTCAGCCTGGATTGCCTGCGGCTGCATTCGGCCCCCAGCTTTGGCTTGCTCTGGCTGATGCCGCGGTTGGAGTCGTTTCGCGCGAGCAATCCGGACATCCAGATCAATTTGTCGTGTTCCTATGAGTCGCTGCATTTCAGCCAGGACAAGATCGATGTGGATATTCGTCACGGCCGGCCTAATTGGCCCAGCTATGAAGTGCGCACCGTACGCAACGAAAGTTTCGCGGTGCTGGCCTCGCCCAAGCTGATCGCGCGCTGCGCGGTAGAAAACGCCGCGGATCTCCTGGCACAAGAGCTGATCCTTTCCGAAGCAACCTTGCTCAGGTGGCCTGAGTGGTTCGCCCAGCATGGCCTGGCGCGCCCCGAAAAGCCCTACGCCTTGAGTTTCGACCGTTCCTACATGAGCCTGGAAGCCGCGAGCCACGGCCTGGGGTTCGCCCTTGAAAGCACGCTGCTGGCGCAAAAATACCTGGCCAACGGTTCGCTGGTTGAAGTCGCCCCCGAAGCGTTGAGCGCTGCGGTCGCCGCCCACCATTTAGTGTTCCCGAAGGCGCACTCCAGTTTTCCCAGGGTCAGGCGGTTCTTGGGGTGGATGGAGGTGGAGTTAGGGCATAGCTTTGTGTTCTAGCGCTGTGGTTTTCCAAAGGGAATGACCGTTATTTGTCCAACGACTATCCTGGGCAAGACGGTTTAGAAGACGTTAGAGAGTACAAGAAAAACACCAATGGACAGCAGCAACGCCCCTGCGACTCGGTTGATCCACACACCAATGCGTGGATTATTACCTAACTTAAGGCCAATCTGTCGTCCACAGAGCGCAAGGGGCAGCTCTACTAAAATCATGACCACTACCAGGACGACACCGAGATAAAGCATCGAAAGTGCTTTATGACTTGCGTGCTGTGGAATGAATTGCGGCATGAATGAGAGGGTGAACATCATCGCCTTCGGGTTGAACAAGTTGGTCATCAACCCGCGTCGGTAGACGGGCCAGAAAGTTGCCCTGATTCCGCCCTGGACCTGTGTCACCGATTGACCGGAGCGGAGCAGGCCCACACCCAGCGAGGAGAGGTATGCCGCGCCTGCTATTACCAACAGGCCATACAACAGTGGAGACGCGGCGATCAGGGCCGCCACACCCGCTATCGCCAGAAGCACATAACAAAACGCGCCACTCGCCACGCCAAGAATTGCAGCCATACCCCCGCGGGCACCATTACTGATCGAATTAGACAGGATGTAGATCATGTCCGCTCCGGGCGTGATCATTAGAATCGCCACTGACGTAGCAAATAGAACCAAGGTCGTGAAAGAAATATCCATGGGGAGTTCCAGATCAATCAGAGGTGAATGATGAGGAACGCTTCTACATAGCGTATAGAATCGGATTACTCATCGAATCGCGGTGGTGCAGGCAAGCCAAAGATTGGTGTGAAGAGTCGACAAAGTTGGTATTTCTGGACCCCTCGTCTAAAGCAGCCTGTTGTTTCCAAACTCACCGGTCATTTATACAGACTGCGCATTCTCGGCCCAGCGTGCTGCGAAATCCGTCGAGCGAATTGCCGGGTCGCACTCAATTATGTCGAGGCTTACAAGCCTGTGGGCAACAAAAGGATCCTCGGCCATTATTTTCTGAATGTCTGACAACTGATGGGCGTGGGCAAGAATGAATCCGCCACTCTTATCCATGAGCGGGCCGGCGAAAAGCACATGTGCCGATCCGATGTATTTGATCAGCCAGCCCTTGTGCGCATCCAGATGCTCCCGAATCTGTTCGGCAGAACTGGTGTAGGTCAACTTTATGGCGTAAAGCATCCGTTAATCTCCTGGCTTTAATGGTTATTAGTAGGCGGCTGACAAGTGTGCCACTGCCGAGGTAATGGCGTTTTTGGCCAGCTTTACGCCGTTATCGCGAACCTGCTCGCCTTTAGAGGCGCCTTCGGCACGAACGAATTCGATATCGTCAATTCCCAGAAAGCCAAAAAACGCTTTCAGGTAACTTTCCTGAAAGTCCATGTTCTGAAAAGGACCTTCAGCGTAAAAACCTCCGCGCGCCGATGCCACGATGACGCGCTTCCCGCCGCATAAACCAACAGGGCCGCGTTCGGTATATTTGAACGTGCGCCCCACCTGCGCGACTCTGTCTAACCAAGCCTTCAACTGAGTCGAAACGCTGAAGTTGTACATTGGCGCACCGATTACGAGCACTTCGCTCGCGAGAAACTCGGTCACCAGCGTTTCCGAGAGTTGATGCTCCAATAAAATTTCTGCCGAAAAATCACTGTTTCCCATTTGTCGAAACCCTGCGGCAATTGAGCCACTCAGGTGTCTCACTTCTTGGTCGGCGAGGTCGCGGCGCTGCACGTGGGCACCAGGATTACTGGCTTGAATGTGCGCAACGATGGAGGCGGTAAGATCTCGGGTGATGGAATCTTTGCCCATGATGCTGGAGTCAATATGGAGCACTTTCATTCTTGATTTCCTCGGGAGTGGAAAAGCGTTGTTATCAACGTTGTTTGTGGGCAGAGGCTCATCTTTCCGATTCGCTGGCAGCACGGTCGATGAATTTGGCTACTGCATCGGGCTGAGAAATCAATGACAGGTGGCTGGATCGAATAGACAAGGTTCTGGCGCCAATCTGGCGCGCAATGGTTTGCTGTACCGGGTAGGGAAGTGCCTGGTCATCGATTGTTTGCAAGTACCAACTTGGCTTGTCATGCCAGGCCGCATGCTTGACCTTTGCGGCGAAACAGACGGCGGCAATTGGCTGCTGCACTGATGACAGAAACCGTGCGTTTGACATCGCCAGGTCTGCGCCCATCACGTGATGAAATTGCGCTGGGTCATCCAGCCAAAGCAGCCCATCCGCATCCGGGCTGAGGCCCGTCATTGGCGCCTTCAACCGCGCCAAGAGATCCGCAGCAGACTCACCACTGTCGGGCACGAGCGCGGATAGATAGACCAGGCCTTTTACATTACTGGCGTTGCCAGCCTGTGTTATCACCGCGCCAGCCCACGAGTGTCCCACCAGCAGTACATCGCCCTTTTGCCTGCGCAGAACGCGCTCCGTGGCGATTACGTCATCACTCAATGACGTCAATGGATTCTGGACAGCGGTGACGTGATAGCCCATCGCAGTCAATCGCTCCATCACTGCCGACCAACTCGAGCCATCTGCGAAAGCACCATGTACCAGCACGATATTAGGCACGGGGTGTGCGGTTGTTGCCGCCATGGCGGAGCCTCCAGATATCAGCAGGAACGCTCCCACTGTGAAAGTGAGTCGACCTGACCACCTTAGAAACGCCCACAAACGTGCTTTTGCGCAGTGAACATTTAGGTGCAATAGCTTTTTCATGCAGGCCGTCTCTACAGTTTGTGCTGCAAGTCTAGGGAGACTCTGCTAAAACCGTGAGGGCTCGGATCGGCCATATTTCATGCAAAACTCGCCATCTTGATCTTTAAACAGGGAATTACCATGCGCATTGCCATCGTTGCTTTAGAGGGCAGCCTGATGTCTGCGATTACCGGGCTGGCTGATTTGTTCTGGATGACCAATCAGGCGTTGAGGTCTCCACCGGCGGGGTTGCCATCGGCCTTAAAGGCCCACGTCTGCGACGAGTTTGAGACGATCATAGTCAGTGCCGATGGCAACGCAGTGCGAGACCCGCAAGGGCGGGTGATCCCCGTTGATACAACATTTGAAAATGTCGGGCCTTGCGACGCTGTACTTGTTACCGGGATGGCACTCGGGGCTGATCGGCTGCCACCTGGCTCTGAATCCCTCACGCGAGCTGCACAGTGGATTAAAGCCAATCACCAACAGGGAGCACTGGTGGGTGCGGCGTGTGCCGGCACATTTGTGCTGGGCGAGGCAGGCCTGTTGAACCGTCGGCGCTGTACTACAACGTGGTGGCTCCACCATGTTTTCAAACAGCGATTTCCCAAGGCGCTGGTTGCATGGGGTTCCGCAGTAGAGTCCCAGGATCGCATCGTGACTACCGGCGGGCCTTTGTCGTGGATTGATTTGGCGCTTTATGTGATCCGGAGCCTGGCAGGCGCGGAGGTAGCGAAATTAACGGCTGATATTTCTGTGACCGATAGCTTGCCATTGCCCCAGTCCGTCTACGCGCCCCGAGGATTCATTAACAATGCCGATCCCCTGCTGCTGGAAACCGAGCAAATCATTCGACACGGAAATCCTGGCCTGACCGCTGCGGGGCTGGCCAAGGCGTTGAATGTGAGCGAGCGAACTTTACACAGACGCTTCAAGAACCTCACAAATGAATCGCCTAAAGAACTCATCACCCGCGTGAGAATAGAGACGGCCTGTGTACTGCTACAGATACCAGGGGCCAGCGTTAAACAGGTAGCCCTTAATTGTGGCTATAACGAGGACACGTCATTTCGTCGTTCTTTTATACAACTGACGGGGATGACTCCCGCGGATTATAAGCGTTGGTCGAAAGGGCGCGCCTTGGTCGATATCGAAGCTGAGAGTTCTTCGGTGTTCAGCTAAGCCATGGGGCCATGCAGATGTTTGGCCTGCTGGCTCGAATAGATCAGGTGATAGCTGCCAAGGCCCGGACAGCGGCTCAGGCCAAGCTGCCTGGAGCAACGAATGCTTAGCCGCCAGCGCGGTCGTTACCACCATGCGCGGCGATGAACAGGGTGACGGCCGATCGGCAATAGGATTCGATTTCATCCTCTGCTCTCGCCTCATCGAAGCGGGCGATCATCAGGAGATCGGAGCCTTTGAAAAGCGCGGCAAACAAGCGGGCGGACCCCAGAGGATCGGGCACGTTCAGCACCGCCTTCCCGTGCAACTGACGCAACAGGGCCTCGATCTGGGCGATGACATAGGCGGGGCCGGCTTCGTAATGGAGCTTGCTTAACGACGTTTGATTCGTCTTGTCGACCATGATCATGGCTTCGACACTGCGCACATCCGGGCTCAACAACGTGCGAAGCAGGAATGTTCCCACCGCCATGAGCTGATCTGCCGCCGAACCGTCGACGCCTTCAATAAGGGTCTGTGGTGCAAACTGATGGCAGTGGGCCGCGATGGCCGCGCTGTACAGCGCTTCCTTGTTCTCAAAGTGCCGATAGATGCTGAGCTTGGATATCTTCGCCCGCTGGGCGACCTTGTCCATTGTCGTCGCTTGAAAACCCAATTCCACAAAAAGTTCGCACGCGGCGTCGACTATCGTTTGGCCAAGCGCCTCGTTGGCGGGCCGGCCGCGCCGACCCTGGTTGTGTTCAGTCATAAATATTCCAGTACTTGACAGTATTCTAATTCTTGAATTAGGGTACTTCAAAGTATCTTAAGCATGCAAGCCGATCTCCCTTCATCCACAGCACAGAGCCCATCACCATGAATGACGTCATCATCATCGGCGGCAGCTTTGCCGGTCTTGCTGCAGCCCTGCAGCTCGGTCGTGCCCGGCGCACGGTCACCGTTCTCGATACCGGCCTGCCACGCAACCGCTTCGCCGGCCACTCCCATGGCCTGCTCGGCCACGATCACAAGCCACCGCTGGAGATCCTGGCCGAGGCGCGGCGGCAGCTGGCACGCTATCCCACGGTCAGGCTGGTCACTGCCCGTGCCGAGAGCATCTCCGGCGCCATCGACGATTTCTGCGTCCTCACTGGCGATGGCGAAAGCCTCAGGGCCCGCCGCCTGATCCTGAGCTATGGCGTCGTTGACCAGATGCCTGATGTTCCGGGCTATGCCGAAAACTGGGGCACCTCCATCGTGCCTTGCCCCTATTGCGACGGCTTTGAAGTCGCCGGCCAGCATTGGGGCCTCGTCTGGTCCGGCCCGCAATCGATGAATCAGGTCAGGCTGTTCCACGATTGGACCGACACGTTGACGGTCTTCACCAATGGGCATGACCTTCCACCCGACATCCAGGCCGATCTGGCGCGACGTGGCATCTCTGTCGTCAATGGCCGGATCACCGAAATCGACCATGCCGAGAACCATAATGCCACCGTCAGGCTCAACGCCGGCCCACCTGTCGCGGTCGACATTCTGTTTGCGCATCCGCGCAACAAGCCGTCTGCGCGCCTGCATGAGTCGCTGGGCCTCGCCACGGTGGATACGCCCCAGGGCATAGCCCTGAAGGTCGACGAGCGTCGCGAAACCAGCGTGCCCGGCATCTATGCCGCCGGCGACCTGGCAAACCCCCTTATGGCCTCGGTCACCCTGGCAATATCGCACGGCGCGACGGCGGGTATCTCCGCCCAACAGTCGATGCTGGTTTGAGGACAATTCGGTTGTCGCAGGCTTCTGGAACACGGGTCTCAGAAGGTCGCCGTTCCCGGCTTTTGCACGGCCTGGTTAAAAACGAATCAAAACGAGGAGATGTCATGACAGAGCAAAATGCCTATCAGGTTGCCGACTGGAATGGCCAAAGCGGAGAATACTGGGCCGCCAACCAGGCCCGGCTCGACGCCATGTTTGCGGTATTCGGCCAGGCCGCGATCGAAGCCGCCGCGCCCGCCACGGGCGAACGCGTGCTTGACATCGGTTGCGGCGCGGGCGCGTCGAGCCTGGCTCTGGCCGCCCGCGTCGGCGCGGGTGGCCATGTGCTGGGCGTGGACATATCCGAACCGCTGATCGGCCGCGCGCGTGCGCTGGCGCCACAGGATACGCCGGCCCGGTTCCGGGTAGCCGATGCCAGCAGCGCCGAGTTGCCCGAGGGCGCGTTTGACCTCCTGTTTTCGCGTTTCGGGGTGATGTTCTTCGACGATCCGACAGGGGCGTTCGCCCATATGCGACGCGCGCTCCGGCCGGGCGGGCGGGTCGCTTTCGTCTGCTGGCGTGGTGTGGCCGAGAATGATTGGGTGCGCCTGCCGATGGGCGCGCTCAAGGGCATCCTCCCGCTGACCGCACGGCCCGATCCCGAAGCGCCCGGCCCATTCTCGTTTGGCGACCGGGAGCGCGTGGCACGCATCCTGACAGCGGCCGGCTTCACCGATATCACCAGCACGCCCTTCGATGCTTCCATCCCGTTCGGCGAGGGCGGGACGCGGGACGCGGCGATCGACGACGCGGTGAAGATGGCATTCGAGGGGGGGCCGCTGGCGCTTGTGCTCGCTGATCAGCCCGACGCCATCCGAGCCCGCGCCTGGGCCGCGGTTCGCGCCGCCTTCGCGGGCCTAGCCGGCAAGCGGTCGGTGATGATCGACGGCGCGACGTGGATCGTCATGGCACGCAATCCGGCAAGCTGACAGGGATTGATAGGGGAGGTGTTTGGCCTTCCGCGTAGAGACATTGACCTGAAACCAACCCTGATCATTGCGAGGTTGTGACAAAAGTATAATTTGGTCACTCGTTGTCAAGCGCTTTTCGGATGCGTAAGCTAGCTCGTATGAACAAGACATCCATAGCTTCCCCCAGCATCCGTGGCCCAGCCGATCATGAGATCCGGAATCAGATCGTCGCGGCGGCCAATCAGCACTTCAGTCAATACGGCTATAGCAAAACCACGGTTTCCGACCTGGCGAAAGCGATCGGGTTTTCCAAGGCGTACATCTACAAGTTTTTTGATTCCAAGCAGGCGATTGGTGAGGCTATCTGTGGCAATTGCCTGGCGGAAATCATCGCGGCCGTAGAACAGGCCATCAATGTAGAGGACATTTCGCCGACCGAACGTTTTCGACGTTTGGTGAAAACGCTGATCGCTACCGGGGTGAATTTGTTCTTCAGTGATCGAAAGCTCTATGACATCGCCGCATTTGCAGCGTCTGAGAACTGGCCCTGCGCTCAGCAATATGACGTCTTGGTCAGGGGCTTCGTGTTGCAGATTGTGCGTGAAGGCCGAGAAATCGGCGAATTTGAACGCAAAACACCCTTGGACGAAACAGTCGATTCGATCCACCTTACGCTGCGCCCTTTCGTCAATCCGTTGCTTTTGCAATACAACCTTGACTTCGTCGAGCTGGCTCCGGTCCTCACTTCCAATCTCATTCTGCGTAGCTTGATGCCGTGAGCCTGCGTTAATCATCTCTATCACTTTGCTCTGATATCAACGCTTAGATGATGGTGAACACCGATCCAGGTGGACACCCTTTTCCGGGGCGCGGTATTAACTCGAATCCGGGGCCTGATCCCCATATTCAGGGCCTCGTATCAAACCTCACTAGGTAACTGAGTGGATTATCCGCGCAGCATTTGCCGCGTAGCCATGCATGTTCATTTGCCGGATTTGTGACTATTGACATTAATGGTCACATGAATAAGTATGCTGTACCTATCCTGGAGGAATCGCCGTGGCGCGCACGATCTTCGTAAATCTGCGCTGCGGCCCCTCCCGGTAGCCCGCGCTCAGCGTGACGCTCTCTACCGCTTTATCCCGATGATCTATCGAGTCCTAATAATGAAAAAAATACTGCGCAGGACCCCGCTTGGCCTTGCTGTTGCCCTCTCGTCGACTCAACTGTTCGCGAGCGGTTTCGCTCTTAATGAACAAAGCATCAGTGGGATGGGCTCCGGATTTGCCGGCCGTTCTTCATCTGCAGAAGATGCGAGTACCGTCTTCGGTAATCCGGCCGGTATGTCTCGCTTGAAAAAAGAGCAGGCCAGCGTCGGGGCGGCAACGCTTTTCGCAAAGGCCCATATAAGCCAGACGCGCAGCACATTCGGGGGGCAGGAGGACGGTGACATGGTGCCGACCACCACAGTGCCCATGGGTTACTACGTCAAACCCATCGATGAGCACTGGGCGTTCGGTGTGGGTTTCTATGTGCCGTTTGGGCTAATGACCGATTATGGCAGTGGTTTCGCCGGCCGCTACTACGCCAACAAAAGTGAGGTCACGACCCTTACGTTTCAGCCCACCATCAGCTATGCGTTCAACGACAAGGTCTCGATCGGTTTCGGACCGACCATCAACCGTATCAGTGGTGAGCTTTCCGGGATGGTGCTCAATCCACTCAGCCCGGGCCGCAATGACGGAAAACTCAAAAGCACCGGCGACGACACGGCGCTTGGGTTTAACGCGGGTATTCTAGTGCAAGCGACAGATCGAACTCGGTTGGGTCTGACCTATCACTCCAAGGTCAGCTACCGGCTGGATGCCAAGACCAAGCTCACCGACGGCATCTTCAGTGTGCTGGGTGTAAGCGGTACGAGCTATGACGCGTCCTTGGATGTGGACACCCCGGAATCAGTCGATTTTTCCGTGACTCATCAACTCAACAATGACTGGACGCTCTACCTGGGGAGTACGTGGACGCGCTGGAGTCGCTTCAAGGAGTTGGTGTTCGAAAACAGTGGCTTGCCTGCGGCGTTGAGCGGAACGCTGAGTCGTATTACCGAGGAGCAGAACTGGCACGACACGTGGGCGCACGCTATCGGCACGGCGTATAAGCTGAACAATCAGTGGGTTCTTCGCGCCGGCTTCTCGGTTGACCAGTCCCCCGCCAACAACGTCAACCGTGGGCCGCGAATCCCTACCGGTGACCGGAAAGTCATCAGTGTCGGGGCAGGGTGGACGCCGGCGGAGAATGTCACGATCGATGTGGCGTATTCCTACCTCTGGGAGGAAAGCGTACAGGTCAATGACGTATCCGCCTCAAGAGGCGCCTACAGCTCGAAGTATAAAAATAGCGCGAGCGGTTTGGGCACTTCTGTCAGCTATCGATTCTGACTCACTGCGTGGCCTGAGAGCGGATACCTAGTGGATCACGTATCCGTCGTCGGGGGCATTGCCTGGCCCGCTCAAACACCCATTACCCGTGACATCAGGCCCTGGTGAAGTCGACGGGGTGTGGCCCAGGTCAGGACCGCAATAGCCTTGTTGCCAAAGCCCGGCACGACGCTCATGCGGCCTGCGTGCAACGCTTGTATCCCCGCTCGCACTACAGGCTCGGGTTGCATCATGACCCTCTTCAAGACCGGTGTTATCTTTTGTTTGGCACTTGCTGCAAACCCGGTATCCGACATGCCTGGACAAAGCGCTGTGACCACCACACCGTCTTTTTTGAGCTCACGATGCAGGGCGTCGGAGAATCTGAGTACGTAAGCCTTGGCGGCAGAGTAAACCGCAAAGTTCTTCACGCCCTGGTAGGACAGCAGGCTGGCTGTCATCAAGATATGCCCCTTGCGCCTGGCCCGCATATCCTCTGCAAACAGACGAGTGATGGCGGTCAGGCTGGCGACGTCCAGGTCGATCATCGCCAGGGAGCTTTCCAGGGGCTCATCCAGGAATGCTCCCTGCAAGCCGTAACCCGCATTGTTGATCAGGACATCGACCACCGTATTGCTGTCATGCAGGCGCCGATGCAGATCGATAATCACATTTATTGATGAAAGATCTGCTTGCTGCACCATCACGTCGACGTCGAAACGACTACGCAATTCGTCCGCGAGTGCTTCAAGCTCGTTCAGCCTGCGGGCTACCAGAATCAGCGATTTCCCTTTTGCGGCGTACTGTCGGGCAAATTCCTTGCCGAATCCGCTGGAGGCTCCAGTAATGAGCACCCATGAATTTTCTCTCACTGTCATCTTGCATACCCCTTGTTTTTGAATCTCGAAAAGCACCCGTGTCATCGGCTCGTCAGTCGGCTATCCGAGGGCTGCCAGCCGCCGCCCAGCGCCTTGAACGCGGCGACTGCCGCGCGTGCCGATTCGGTTTGTGCCTGCGCCCGAGCGTCGGAAGCCTGAAGCAGGGGCTCGTCAGCGTGCAGGACGTCAATCAAGCTGGCCGTGCCTTTCTCATAAGCAGTGAACGACGATTGGCGCGCTTGCGTCAGAGACGTCTCGCCTCCAATGAGGGTGGTTGCTTGGGCGTCCCGATTCACCAGTGAGGAGAGCGCGTTCTCGACATCCTCGGTGGCGCGCAGCACAGACTGACGGTAAGCGGCCAGGGATTCGGCTTCCTGTCCCTTGGCTTGATCGATTTGGGCGTTAATGCGCCCGAAGTCGAAGAGTCGCCAGCGCAGTCCCAGTACGCCCGACGATTGACTGGCGCCGCCGGAAAAAAGATTGCCTGCCGATACAGCCGTCGCACTCCCCAGTAAGGCGCTCAGAGAGAACTTAGGGTAGTACTCGGCAATCGCCTCCCCGATGCGTGCGTTTGAGGCGGCAAGGCGGCGCTCGGCCACTATGAGGTCAGGCCTGCGGCGCAGTAAGTCGGCTGGCGTTCCCATGGCCTTTAACTGCGGCGCTGCCGGAATGCTTGCGACCATGGCAAGTTGCGTGCGATGAGTACCGGGTGGCGTGCCGAGCATGACATCGAGTGAATTCATGGCCGCTTCCAGACCGGTCTGCAGCACCGGTACGGTGGCTTGGACCTGTGCTAAAGCCCCCTCGGTCTGACGAACCTCATAGCTGGCGGCAAGCCCCTTGCTGTAGAGCAATTGGACTTTCTCCAGCAGCCCCTGCTGGGTTTTGACTTGTCGATTCGCGATGTCCAGCCGAGCCTGCAATCCGCGGACAGTGATGTAGATATCCGCAGTCTGTGCGGCGATGGCCAATCGCGTGGCCGCGGCGCCAGCCTCGGACGCTTGGTAGTAGGCCAGTGCCGCCTCGCGTCCGCGTCGCAGGCCGCCAAAGACATCCACTTCCCAGCTGGCATTGAGGTCGGCCTCGTAGGAACTGCCATAGCGATCATAGCCAGGGGTTGAGTTCAGCACCTGGCCGAGTGGCGTCTCGACTGATTGGTAGGCGCGGGCGGCCTGGCCGCTGATATTTCCCGAGGGCCATAAAGCGGCATTGGCGGCGCCTAGTCCTGCCCGCGCCTGCGCGACTCGTGCCTGGGCCTGCGCCAGATCGAGGTTCTGTTCAAGCGCCTTGGCGACGAAGTCGGCGAGCAGTGGATCACCGAAGCCCTCCCACCAGATGACGAGGCTGGCAGGCGTCGCCCCTGGTCTCTGCTCGACAGAAGACTGGCCCAGGTAACGGTCCGGGAGCGGGGCGTCCGGACGGCGATAGTCCGGACCGACCGCACAACCTGTCATCAAGCTGGCGCTGATCAAAAAAGCAGCGGGGCGGAGGGAGTGCATTGGGATTCCTTGAATCGAATATTGTTGGTGACCATAGTACTGTATGGTCACTCTCTGTCAATTGAGGCCCCTGGGCTAAATTCAGGTATGACTGAAAAATATCGTTCATCCCCGTCATGTGCTGCTTTGGAATATGCAGTCCTGCATCAACCTAGCCTTGTTGTAACGGGGTCATGAGCGATCGCGTAGTGGGGTGGTGCATCCTTCTGCGCCATTGGAGAGTTCGAATGTGACCGTTGACAATAATAGTCACTAGTCTGAATATGTGATCCCTGTTCTTTCTATTCAATAAGGGAACCTATGCTCCGGCTCCGACCCATCCCCATTGCAGCCTGCTTGTTGCCTCTCGTCCTGACGGCGTGTGGTGACTCATCCAACATTGACGATCCGCGCACGCAGGCTCCTCTGGTAAGGCCCGGAACGGTTGAGGGTTCCTCGGAGACATCACGTTCATTCACGGGAGTAGTGGCGGCCCGCGTGCAGGGCGATCTCGGCTTTCGGGTCTCCGGCAAGATCCTCGAGCGGCTGGTCGATACCGGCCAGAGCGTTAAACGCGGTCAGCCGCTTATGCGCCTTGACCCTATCGACCTGGGGTTGCAGGCGCGAGCACAGCAAGAGTCGGTCACCGCCGCCAGGGCCCGCGCCAGGCAGACAGCCGATGACGAGGCGCGATATCGCGACCTCGTCGCCGCAGGGGCTGTTTCTGCATCGGCCTACGACCAGGTCAAGGCCGCAGCGGATAGCGCAAAGGCGCAGCTCAGCGCCGCACAAGCCCAGGCCGATGTCGCCCGCAATGCTTCCGGCTACGCGGTGTTATTTGCGGATTCCGACGGGGTCGTGGTGGAGACACTCGCAGAGCCCGGGCAAGTCGTCAGCCCGGGGCAGCCCGTGGTTCGACTGGCCCGCGCAGGCCAGCGCGAAGCCATCGTGCATCTGCCCGAGACGTTGCGTCCTGCAGCCGGATCCAGCGCGCAAGCGACGCTTTACGGCAGTACCGCAGGGGCTGTTACAGCGAAGCTCAGGCTGCTTTCTGACTCTGCCGACCCAGTGACGCGCACGTTTGAGGCGCGGTATGTGCTTGAGGGCGCGCTGGCCAATGCCCCGATAGGTTCGACGGTCACGTTGCGGATCGCAGAAGGCGCCGCGCACGGGCAGGCGCTGCAAGTCCCCATCGCGGCCCTTTATGACCCAGGCAATGGCACCGGTGTGTGGGTGATCGCAGGCTCGCCGGCAAAGGTGAGCTGGCGTCCTGTTCAGGTGCTGGGATTGAGCGACGATGCCGCACGCGTGGCAGGCGATCTCAAGGTCGGTGAGCAGATCGTCGCGTTAGGCGCCCATCTGCTGCGCGATGGAGAAGACGTGAGAGTGCCCCAGCAGGATGAAGCCCATGTTGCCGGGAGTCATCCATGAGCGAAGGCCGCTTTAATATTTCGGCGATCGCCGTTCGTGAGCGATCCATTACGGTATTCCTGATCTTTCTGATCGCGGTTGCGGGCACCCTGGCGTTCTTCCAACTGGGGCGTGCGGAGGATCCACCGTTTACGGTCAAGCAGTTGACGGTCATTACTGCCTGGCCGGGGGCTACTGCGCAGGAAATGCAGGACCAGGTCGCAGAGCCACTTGAAAAACGCCTGCAGGAATTGAAATGGTACGACCGCTCGGAAACCTATACGCGGCCTGGTCTTGCTTTCACCATGGTGTCGTTGTTGGACCGCACGCCACCCTCACAGGTGCAGGAAGAGTTTTATCAGGCACGCAAAAAGCTCGACGACGAGGCCACCAAGCTACCGGCAGGGGTAATCGGGCCTTTGGTCAACGACGAGTATTCGGACGTGACGTTTGCGCTGTTCGCCCTCAAAGCCAAAGGCGAGCCGCAGCGGCTGCTGGTGCGTGATGCTGAGTCGTTGCGCCAGCAACTGCTGCATGTGCCGGGCGTGAAGAAGGTCAACATCATCGGTGAGCAGGCCGAGCGGATATTTGTTTCGTTCTCCCATGATCGGTTGGCCACCCTGGGCATTGCGCCTCAGGACATCTTTGCCGCGCTGAATAACCAGAACGTGCTCACGCCCGCCGGTTCGATTGAAACAAATGGGCCGCAGGTCTTCCTGCGCCTGGACGGCGCCTTCGATAAGCTGGAGAAGATTCGTGACACGCCGATTGTGGTTCAGGGGCGCACGCTCAAGCTCTCCGACGTGGCCACTGTCGAACGTGGCTATGAAGACCCGGCAACCTTTCTGGTGCGCAGTAACGGAGAAGAGGCCCTGCTGCTGGGGGTCATCATGCGCGAAGGCTGGAACGGCCTGGACCTGGGCAAGGCGCTGGACGCCGAGACGACCAAGATCAATGAAGGCATGCCACTGGGCATGACGCTGACCAAGGTGACCGATCAAGCCGTCAACATCGACTCGGCCGTTGGCGAGTTCATGGTCAAGTTTTTTGTCGCGCTGCTCGTGGTGATGCTTGTTTGCTTCCTCAGCATGGGCTGGCGTGTGGGCGTCGTGGTCGCAGCTGCCGTGCCATTGACACTGGCGATCGTGTTTGTGGTGATGGCGGCCACCGGAAAGAACTTTGACCGTATTACCCTCGGTTCATTGATCCTGGCGCTCGGGTTGCTGGTAGATGACGCCATCATCGCGATCGAAATGATGGTCGTGAAAATGGAGGAGGGCTACGACCGCATCAAAGCCTCCGCGTATGCCTGGAGTCATACGGCCGCGCCGATGCTCTCTGGCACACTGGTAACGGCGGTTGGCTTCATGCCCAACGGTTTCGCCCAGTCCACTGCCGGCGAGTACACCAGCAACATGTTCTGGATCGTGGGTATTGCTCTGATCGCTTCCTGGGTTGTCGCAGTGGCTTTCACCCCTTACCTGGGCGTGAAGTTGCTGCCAGACATCAAGCAGGTAGAGGGTGGGCATGCGGCTATCTACAATACCCCGCGCTACAACCGCTTCCGCCGGGTCCTGACCCGGGTCATCGAACTCAAGTGGCTGGTGGCTGGCACGGTTATCACGCTGTTTGTCGTGGCCGTCCTGGGCATGGGCCTGGTGAAGAAGCAGTTCTTCCCGACGTCAGACCGTCCCGAGGTGATGGTCGAGGTGCAAATGCCCTACGGAACCTCCATCGAGCAGACCAGCGCCACTGCGAAAAAGGTCGAGGCCTGGCTGCAAAAGCAGGAAGAGGCAAAAATCGTCACGGCCTATATCGGGCAGGGCGCGCCGCGTTTCTTCCTGGCGATGGCGCCAGAACTGCCGGATCCCTCGTTCGCCAAGATCGTGGTGCTGACGTCCAGCCAGGAGGCACGTGAAACCCTCAAGCTGCGTTTTCGCGAGGCGGTCGCTGCCGGGCTCGCCCCCGAGGCCCGTGTCAGGGCGACTCAAATTGTGTTTGGTCCGTATTCACCCTATCCCGTCGCCTACAGGGTAATGGGGCCTGACCCGACGAAGCTGCGCGAGATTGCGGGCCGTGTACAAGCGGTCATGCACGCGAGTCCGTTGATGAGGACGGTCAACAGCGACTGGGGCCCTCTGGCGCCGACTCTGCATTTCAGCCTGGATCAGGATCGCTTGCAGGCGGTTGGACTGACCTCCAGCGCCGTCGCCCAGCAGTTGCAATTCCTGCTGACGGGCGTGCCGATCACGTCGGTTCGTGAAGACATTCGTTCAGTGCAGGTGGTTGGCCGCGCCGCAGGCGATATACGTCTGGACCCTGCGCGGATTGAAGGGTTTACATTGGTGGGCGCCGCGGGCCAGCGGATCCCGCTGTCCCAGGTCGGAGAGGTGGATGTGCGCATGGAGGATCCGATCCTCAGGCGCCGTGACCGTACACCGACGATCACCGTGCGTGGCGATATTGACGAAGGCCTTCAACCACCGGACGTATCGGGTGTGATCATCAAGCAACTGCAGCCGATTATCGACACGCTCCCCGCCGGCTATCGGATCGAGCAAGCGGGTGCAATCGAGGAGTCGGGCAAGGCAGGCCAGGCGATCGTGCCGCTGGTTCCGATCATGATTGCGCTGACGCTGCTGATCATCATCGTCCAGGTGCGTTCGATCTCGGCAATGATCATGGTGTTTTTCACCGCACCGCTGGGACTTATTGGCGTGGTGCCGACGCTGCTGATATTTCATCAACCGTTTGGTATCAACGCCCTGGTTGGGCTGATCGCGCTGTCGGGCATCCTGATGCGCAACACGCTGATTCTGATCGGGCAGATCCATCACAACGCCCAGGAAGGCCTGGATCCCTTTCACGCCGTCATCGAAGCCACGGTACAGAGGGCTCGCCCGGTACTGCTGACGGCGATGGCGGCCATCCTGGCATTCATCCCGCTGACCCATTCTGTTTTTTGGGGCACGCTGGCCTACACACTGATCGGCGGTACTTTGGTCGGCACCATCATGACGTTGGTGTTCCTGCCGGCGATGTACGCCATCTGGTTCAAAATCCGCCCTGGCAACGCGAGCAAGGCTCAAGCAGTGCAACCTGCCTGAGCAAAGGGTGTTCGAGGGGAGGGCGCCGGCGTCCTCTCGTCGGTCAACTCGCCAAAGCGGCTGCTTCTGTAGGCGCGGACTGAACAAGGACGAGGATTCAAATGGGTACAGTGAAGTAAGCTGCTGCATGAGCTAACGTTCATGCATGCGCTTTTCCTATAACTCGCTGGATCCTGCCCCGATGAGAGACCTGCCGCCTACCGCGACCTTGCGCGCCTTTGAAGTTGCCACCCGCCACCCGACGTTTACTGCAGCCGCACAGGAACTGCATGTGACTCAAAGCGCGGTCAGCCACCAGCTCAAGCATCTTGAGGCGCTTTGGGGGCTGCCGTTGTTTGAACGTGGCAAGGCGTTACGCCTCACGGCAGCGGGGGCTGCGCTGGCGCCCATCGTGCGGGAGTTTTTCATCAGCCTGGAGGCGACTTTGGGTGACCTGCGCGAGCAAAAGGGCCGGGTTCGGCTCAGCGTCAGCACCACCTATTCCTTCGCGCTCAAATGGCTGCTGCCACGCTTGCCGCGCCTGTCTCGCCAGCACCCCGAGCTGCTGGTCTCGCTGGATACCACGGATAAAATCATCCACTTCTCTCACGGCCAGGCTGATGTTGCGATCAGGCTCGGCAAGGGCAATTACCCAGGCCTGCATTCGGAATTCCTGTTTGGGGAGCAGGTATTTCCCGTGGCCAGTCCCGAACTGCTGCGGCGCGTTGGCACGCCGCAAAGCCCGGCAGACTTGTTGCATTTCCCGCTCCTGACTCGGGATGGCGCCGAGTTGGTGCCAAAGTGGGAGGTGTGGTTTCAAGCCGTCGGGTTGGCCTATTTGCCGCTCCAGGAAAGCGTCAGGTTTGGCGATACCAACATGACGGTCGAGGCGGCTTTGCTCGGCCAGGGCGTTGCATTGGTGCGCAGCGGGCATGTCGAGAACGAAATCAGCGATGGCCGTTTGGTGCGGCTGTTCGACGTACCGCTTCCGTCGCCGCTTGCTTACTACTTCGTCTGCCCCAAGGGCATCGAATCCCAGCCGCACATCGCCAGCTTTCGCCAATGGCTGGTCAGCGAGGCACTGAAGGTCCAACGACCGGATGAGTGAGTCATGAGTCTCCGCTCATGCTGTGCTGAGGAGACTTCGCTTTAGCCCCGGCGCCGGATTGCCTACAGTGGGGCATGCCTACTCATCTCATCCTCCTCGTGCTTTTCGCCGCGCTCCTGCATGCCGGCTGGAATGCGCTGCTGCGTAGCGGCGCCGACCGGCTGTGGTCCATGACGGTGATGTGCATTGCCATCGCCATCGCCAGTGTCGTCGCAGCAGCGTTCATGGTGCCCCCCGCGATTGAAAGCTGGGGCTACGCGGTGCTGTCGGGGTTGCTGCATGTGGGCTACAACCTGTTTCTGGTGCGCAGTTACCGCGTCGGCGACCTGGGGCAGATCTATCCGATTTCACGTGGATCGTCGCCGGTGCTGATCACCTTGGGCGCAGCCGTGTTTGCCGGGGAAAGCATCACGCCTGGTGAGTTACTCGGTATTGCGTTGGTGTCCGGCGGGATTATTTCGCTGGCCTTCAGAGGGCGCAGTCTGTCGGTTCCCAGCCTGCCCTATGCGCTGGGGACGGGCGGCTTTATCGCGGCCTACAGCGTGGTCGACGGCATCGGCGCCAGGCTCTCCGGTGCGCCGCTTGCCTACACGGTGTGGATGTGCGCGCTGTGGGGCGTGCTGATGCCGGTGGTCTACCTCGGCCTGCGCGACACCCGCAGCTTGTTCCGCGTCCGGCCTGGAACAGTGACCGCGTTGGTCGGCGGGCTGGTCTCTTTGCTCGCCTATGGAATGGTCATTTACGCCATGAACGAAGCGCCACTGGGCGCGGTATCCGCATTGCGCGAAACCAGCGTGCTGTTTGCGGCGTTGATCGGCTATGTGTTCCTCGGCGAGACGCTTACCGCACGCCGGATACTGGCATGCGTAGTGATCGCCAGCGGCACCCTCATCATCGGCTGATACAGCCAACGGCTCAGGAGCAATGTCTAATGGTCAACGTCTCGCAGGCACCGCTGATTCTAATCACAGGTGGAAGTCGTGGAGTGGGGGCGGCAACCGCCCGGCTGGCCGCCGAAAGAGGTTATGACGTCGCGATCAGCTACGTTGCCAACCAGTCCGCAGCGCTGGCGGTGGTGGCGGATGTAGAAGCATTGGGGCGCCGGGCGTTGGCGATGCGAGCCGACAGTGCGGACCCGCAACAGGTGGCCGATATGTTCGCGGCCATCGACCGCACCTTCGGTCGTATCGACGTACTGGTCAATAACGCCGGGATGCTCGCACCTCAGTCACGCCTGGAGGCCCTCGGCTTCGAGCGGATGCAGCGCATCTTTGCGGTCAATGCCATCGGGCCGATACTCTGTGCCCAGCAGGCGGTGAAGCGCATGTCTTACCGCTACAACGGCCCGGGCGGGGTGGTGATCAATGTCTCTTCGGCGTCGGCACGCCTTGGCAGCCCCAATGAGTACGTCGACTATGCGGCGTCAAAGGGCGCGCTGGAGACGTTCACCATCGGGTTTGCCAAGGAGGTGGCCCGGGAAGGCATACGCGTTAACTGTATTCGCCCCGGACATATCTATACCGACATGCATGCCAGTGGCGGTGAGCCGGGGCGGGTGGATCGTGTCAAGGATTCGATCCCCATGGGGCGGGGCGGTCAGCCGGAGGAAGTGGCGCGCGCGATTCTATGGCTGGCGAGCGCGGAGGCATCCTTCGTTACCGGTACATTCCTCGACGTAACGGGGGGTAAATGAGTCAGAGGCACAGATCATCGACTAGCTGCGTTCGGCTTGCCTCACCTTGCGACTCAAGCCCGGTGTCTGGCCCGTAATGCGCTTGAATGCACGACTGAAAGCGGCCTGGGAGGTATAGCCCAGACGTTGCGCCACCTCTTCAATCGGCAGCCTTTCGAGCGTCAGCCACTGGCTTGCCAGCCGCATTCGCAGTTCGGTGACATAGCGCAGCGGGGTCATGCCAATCGTCACCTGAAAGCGGTCCGCGAAGACCGAGCGCGAGGTATTGCAGTGCTCGGCCAGCTGCGCAACAGTCCAGTCGCGGCCCGGTTGTTGATGGAGCGCCAGCAGTGCACCGGCCAAGCGCGGATCGCGCAAGGCGGCGACCAGGCCAGAGGCATTCCCGCAGGCGCACTCCACCCACCCGCGAACGACCATGGCGGCCACCACGTCGGCCAACCGCGCGAGGATACCGGCGAAGCCGATACGCGCGGCGCCGACCTCGCGCTCCATGGTGGTCAGGATCGGCACCAGTCCGGGGTAACGCTGGCCGCCGGCATCAATCAGCATCAGTCCCGGCATCAGCCGACCAAGACCATGGATGCTGCCCAGTTCGAACTCCATGCAACCACTGAACAAAATAGTGCTCGGCGTGGGGCTGGCATCGATTCCGGTATTCACCGCGCTAACGGTGTCACCCAAGGGCGCGCCGTCCAGACGCTCGATGTCTTCAACAGGCACGTCCGAATGGGACGACAGTTGATGGGCTGCGCCATGGGAGATGAACACAGCGTTGCCGGCAGACAGCGCGTAGGTGCTGCCGTCCTCCATTCGCAGTAACGCATTGCCGACGGCCATGAAGTGGAACCAGGCGTGCCCAGGTTTTTCCGCGAAGCCCAAACCGAAGGTCGGACCCGCCTGGATACGCCGGTATTCGACGCCACGCAGGCGCATGCCGCGCAACAGCTCGTTGATGAGATCCGAGGAGAGAGCAAACTGATCTGCAGGCATCGTTCAGGTGTTTTAGTCAAAAAGTAGAGACTTTGGATCATAGATCATCCAGTTTTCCGCGCCTAGACTCGGCTCGCAATGAAGATTGGGAGATCCGTGCAATGACTGACTGTGTATGTAATGCCGTATCCGACCGCCATCCTGGCGTCGGCGCGGATGTAGAGCCTGCGACGCCCGCGTGGATGGCCGTTTTCTCGTTGGCAATGGGTGTGTTCGGATTACTCACCGCTGAGTACCTTCCGGCCAGTTTATTAACGCTGATGGCTACCGACCTGGGAGTGTCTGAATCGCTGGCTGGCCAAGCGGTAACGGTGACTGCCGTAGTGGCGCTGTTCGCCGGCCTGTTGGTGCCAGGCCTGACCCGCAGCATCGACCGACGTTGGGTGCTGCTGGGTTTTTCCACGCTAATGGTCGCCTCCAATCTGTTGGTCGCCGTTTCCTCCAGCTTCGCGGTGCTGTTAGTGATGCGCATCTTGCTGGGCATTGCCCTTGGCGGTTTTTGGAGCATGGCGGCGGCGGTGGCGATGCGCTTGGTGCCGAGTGCGTTGTTGCCCCGGGCGCTGTCGATCATTTTCAGTGGCATTGCCGTCGGGACGGTCGTTGCAGTACCGCTGGGCAGCTATCTGGGCGGGCTGTACGGCTGGCGCAGCGCGTTTTTTGCCGCAGCGGCGGTAGGCATGGTGACCCTGGCTTTCCAGTCGTTCACGCTGCCGCGCCTGGCGCCGCGCCGGCCGGCACGTCTGCGCACTGTGCTCGAGGTGTTGCAGCGCCCGGGCATCGCCATGGGGATGTTCGGTTGTGTGCTGGTGCACAGCGGCCACTTTGCGATGTTCACTTATGTTCGGCCATTCCTTGAAGGGACGACTGGCATCGGCCCCCAGGGGCTGTCGTTGATGTTGCTGGGTTTTGGCGTGGCGAACTTCGCCGGCACGCTGTTGGCCGGCAGGCTGCTGGAGCGCCACCCACTGGCCACGCTGGTGTTGATGCCGGCGCTGGTCGGCGTTGCAGCCCTGGCGCTGGTGCTGTTGCCGGCCTCGGTGCCGGGGCAGGCGCTACTGCTGGCGGTCTGGGGCTTGGCCTTTGGTGGTGTGCCGGTGGCGTGGTCGAACTGGGTCGCCAGCGCGGTACCTGACCAGGCGGAAAGTGCCGGAGGCATGGTAGTGGCCTCTGTGCAGTCGGCCATCGCCACGGGCGCCGCCGCTGGCGGTGCAGTGTTCAGCTTCGGTGGCAGCGCAGGCGTATTCGTAGCGGCGGCCGTGCTGATGCTGCTGGCGGCGTTGCTGATTGCGCTGCGTGTCCGCGTCCCATCTGCCCAGGGCGTACGCCAGCCCAAGCCCGCGTTGCACCTTTGATCCGGTTTGCCAAACCGCTTCGATCCCGTTCGCCACCAGGAGATACCCCATGAACAATACGACGTCTCACCAAGGACGCCTCAAATCGTTGCGCGCAGCCGGTATCGGCAATGCGCTCGAATGGTTCGACTGGACCCTGTACGCCACCTTTTCGGTGTACCTGGCAAGCAACCTGTTCGACAAGACCGATGCGCGCTCCGCGATGCTCGCGACCCTTGCAGTGTTTGCGGTTGGCTTTGTCGCACGCCCTGTCGGCGGCTGGTTGTTTGGCCGGCTGAGCGACCGACTGGGGCGCCGGACCATCATGGTGCTCACCATGCTGCTGCTTGCGATCAGCAGCCTGGGCATCGCGCTTATCCCTGACTACCAGAGCATTGGCCTGTATGCGTCGGGCGCGCTGCTGTTTTTCCGGCTGATGCAGGGGCTCGCCCATGGTGGCGAGACAGGGGTTTCCTACACCTATGTCGCTGAGATCGCCCCAAGCAAGCACCGCGGTTTATGGTCGAGTTCCGTCTATGTGGGGGTAACGCTCGGGGTGATGGCGGCGACGGCCGTGGCGGCGACGCTGACCTGGCTGCTGGGCGCCCAGGCCATGGGTGACTACGGCTGGCGGATCGGCTTCGCCATTGGTGGAGTGCTCGGTATTTACGCGCTGTTTCTGCGCCGCGGTGCGCAGGAGTCTCATGTGTTCGTAGAGCAGCAAGGGCAAGCGCGGCCCCCGCGCAAGCTGTCCAGGGGGGAGATGCTACGGGTGGCGCGCAACATCGTCATGCTTGCAGCGGCCGCCAATGTCACTTACTACGCGTGGGTCACGTTCGGTGCTTCGACGGCGATTGCCCAGGGCATGGACGCCACGGGTGCCTATGTGGCCAGCCTTCTCGCGCAGCTCCTCTGTGTGTGCTGGTTGCCGGTCTGCGGGATGGTGTCCGATCGGGTAGGGCGCCGGCCCATGGTTATCGCCTGGGGTCTGGGCGTGATCGTGCTGACCTATCCCCTTTCGATAATGGTGACCACTGAGCCCTGGACGCTGTTTTTGGCCCAGGTGCTGGGGCTGGGCGCCTGGTCGCTGATCGCGGCGATTTTCCCTGCCGTGCTCTCCGAGCAGGTGCCCACCCAGGCACGGGCCCAGGGCGTGGGTTTGGTCTCGTCGGTTTCGGTGGCGATCTTTGGCGGCACCGCCCCTTATCTAAACAACTATCTCAGCGGCGCCGACCTTGGCTATCTGTACGTCAGCTATGTCATCGGGTTGGGCGTCGTCACCGTCCTGGCGGGGTTTCTTATCGACGAAACAGCGGGCATCGACCTTGCGCACATCAAGGCGCCTGGTGCTCGAGTCAGCGTAAACACGTTGGCTGGTCGACCCGCAGAATCAGCCGATCAAAGGAGTACGACTCAATGAATTCCACAGACCTCAAAAACACCGCTGCGCGAGGCGAACGCCCGGGCGCCAACGTGATCGTCAGCCAGACTTCGGGCCCACGTCAGGCCGCACGCGAGACCTGGGTCGAAGTTCCTTGCGAGTCGGGCCCGGCGGCCGCCTGGTGCTACTCGGACCGTCGCGCCTATAACCCGGGTGATTCGGTTTGCCTGTATCTGTCGTCGAACCGCCCGCACGTGAGGCTGCGGATCTATCGTGATGGCGCCATCGCCCGCACGCTGCATACCACCGACAGCCTTGACGCTCGATTCCACCCCATACCCGAACGTGCCTATGAGCATGGCTGCCAATGGCCTGTCTTCATGCAATGGTCAATTCCGGCGGATGCCGAGCAGGGTGGCTACATAGTGGAAGTGCGGGACGGCGACGACAGCGTCCTCGGGCATCATCTGTTTATCGTCAAGGCGCTGTGCAAGCGTGCCGATGCCTTGGTGCTCGTCGCGGCCACCTCGACGTGGGCCGCTTATAACGACTGGGGCGGCGCCAATCATTACTTTGGCGTTCATCCCGGCACGCCACGTGGTCGCTCACCGTTGCTGTCGGCACAGCGCCCCTGGGCGCGAGGGCAGGTGTGGCTGCCGGCCGATGCGCCACGTTGCGTCAACGCGACCCGGCCCCGCACGCCAGGGCCGGCGCGCTATGAGTTCATCGAATGGGCCAGCCTAAACGGCTACGCCAAGTACTACGCGCTGGCGGGGTGGGCTTCCTACGAGAGACCTTTTGTGCTCTGGGCCGAGCAGCAAGGTTATACGGTGCATATCCTGACCCAGGACGATTTGCATCACGACCCCCACGCGCTTGAGGGCTACGCCTGCGCCGTCTTCATCGGGCACGACGAGTACTGGACGCGGGAAATGCGCGACCATGTCGACGCCTTTGTCGAGGAGGGCGGCAAGGTCGCGCGCTTCGCCGGCAATTTCATGTGGCAGATTCGCCTGGAGGATGAAGGCCGGCGGCAGGTGGCCTACAAGTACGACGCCGGTGCGCTCGATCCTGTGGCCGCTACCGAGCCTCATCGGCTAACGGGGGCCTGGGAAGATCCGAGGGTGAATCACCCCGGGGCAACGACGTTCGGGGTGAATGCTCTGCGAGGCATTTACGCCAGCTTTGGAGGCATGGCGCCGCGCAGCCCGCGCGGCTACACAGTCTTCAGGCCCAAGCACTGGGCGTTCATGGGGACGGGCCTCGGCTACGCGGATATGTTCGCGGACGAAGCCAACCTCTTCGGCTATGAGGTGGATGGCCTGGAATACACCTTCGTCGACGGCCTCCCGGAACCGCTCTACACAGACGGGGCGCCCTGCGGATTGCAAATCCTCGCCATGGGCTGGGCGACCAATGCCGAGCATGGCCGGTCCGAGGATGCCTATTCATTCATGCTCGGCGATGGCGATGCGCGGTTTCGTGCTTCCATCCTGGCGCCGGACCTCAGCGACGCCATCATCGATATGCATAGCCGCGGGGCCGGCATGGTGGTGCACTTCCACAAAGGTCGAGGCGAGGTGTTCACTGCCGCCACGTGCGAATGGGTGCATGGGCTCATGCAGGCAGACATCTACACCGTGATGATCACCAACAATGTGCTCGAGCGTTTCCTGCGCAATACGTAACTATTGAGAGCATGGGTGAGAAACTCGAGAGTTTTCAATTTCGTCTCCTTGCATTAGTTATTTCTGTGAAAAAACGGGTTCTAATCGTGAAGGCCGGATTCAATCGCTCCCGGCGTTGATAGGATTTGGTTGGCGTTTCTCGATTGAGAACTTAAGCAACGCCGCACATCGAAAAATCCCATGGGCGAATTTGCTGTAAGGCATCGTCAGGAAGAAGGCCATAACGAATCCTAAGTGGATCGCCAGCAGCAGCGGCATGGCTGAAAACTCCCGCCAGGCCAGCAAAGCCAGACCGCTAAGGCTGACCAGAAACAGCAGGGCTATGAAACCACGATCCATGGGCCTTTGGTTCGCATCGCCATGTTCGGGATCACGCCGGAAGTTCAACCATAACAAGCCTGCAGGACCCACCAACAACCCAATGCCGCCTAGTACGCCGAGAATCACTGGAAGGCTGAAGAGAGGGTAGGGTGCGGACCAGTTGAGAAAGTAGTGGAAAAGCGTGGCCACACAAGTGGCTGCAAAGCACAACAGGAAGCCATAGAACGTGAAGTGGTGGAAGCGACGTCGCCAGAGCGTGAATTTGTCATCGGCGTTGTTGCACCCCTCACCATGACCGCCGTCCAGGTACTTGAGCTTAGCGACATTGGCTGTTGCCTCGATGGCTGCCGATGCCTTCAGGGAAGTAGGAACTTGGGCGGGTGACACATTTTTCCAGAAACGCCTCACGCCAATCCCTAACGCCAATATGGAGAAACCAAACACGGCGCCAAACATCAATGCAAGGGTGTTATGAGGGAAAATGCCGTAGAAATTACCGCCCGGCATTTCACGGAACAGGTTGCCCATGATGGCCAGTGTCAGACACAAAAACAGCGCCAGGCCAATACCCGAGGCTACAGCGAGGGTCAGCCCATTACGCTGATAAAGCTGGCCAAATGGTCTAGGCCACGCGTATTCCCCATAGGTATCGACCCTCACCTTGGCCATGGCTTTGGGAACATTGACCGCAAACTCGTGGGGGGCTGCGTACTGACAAGAGTGCAAGCATGCGCCGCAGTTGTGACACAAGTTGGCCAAGTAATGGATGTCTGCTTGCCCGAACGCCAGGCGACGCGTCATGGCTGGAAAAACTGCGCAAAACCCTTCGCAATAACGGCACGAGTTGCAAATGGTCATTTGTCGCTGAACTTCAGTCTCATCGACATTTAGAACCGGAATCAACGGGTTGGCAGTTTTGGGATCATAAAGCTGCATATCGAGATCCCCCTGTCTCTGATTTGGAAGCAATGTCTGCGCTGGCTGCGGCTTGGACCCCGGCAACGCGACCGAAAGCAGTGCCGATGGCCATGCCAATCCCGGCTGTGTAACCTTTTCCCAGTACGTTCCCAGCCATCATCTCCCCTGCGACGAACAAGTTGGGGCTAGGCTTGCCGTTGAAATGAACGGCAGAGGTTTCGTCAGTCGCCAGTCCCAAGTATGTGAACGTAACTCCCGGCTTGAGCGGATATGCATAGAAAGGGGGGTTAACTAGAGGGCGCGCCCAGTGGGTCTTCGCAGGGGTTAGGCACTCAGTGTGGCAGTCATCGAGCGCGGTATGATCGAATGTCCCTGCCTGGCATGCCTGATTGAAATCTTCCACCGTCTTAACGAAGGTCTCGACGGGCAGGTTCAGTTTCCGGGCAAGCTCTGCCAGTGTGTTAGCGGTGGTGCCTGGAAACACAGGTGGCATGAATCTGCCTATAGCTTGCTGGTCGATGATTGAATACGCTTGCTGACCGGGCTGCCCTGCGACCAGTCGACCCCAGATGGCATAACGTTTGGGCCAGAAATCCTCGCCTTCATCGTAGAAGCGCTCACCTTCCCGATTGACTACGACCCCAAGAGACACGCAGTCGATACGGGTGCATATCCCTCCATCGTAGAGAGGAGCCCGCGCATCAATCGCAACCATGTGGGCTTGAGTCGGGTCACCGATGACATCCGCGCCCAGCGCTATCATGCGTTTAAGTAGCACTCCGGTATTGAAACGCGTGCCGCGAATCAAAAAGTTATCGGAGGGCCATTCACCCCGTTCGTTCTGGCCCCAGGCTTCTCGCAACCATTCACGGTTGGATTCAAAACCGCCAGCAGCGAGCACACAGGACTTGGCCTCGATCCGTTCAGCCGGCAGATGCTCGTCATCCACCACGCGTTCAGGGAGATGTGCAGCAATGAACTTTCCGTCCTTGAGCTCGATATCGGTGACCTGGGCGTTATAGCGAATCTGAACGCCTATTCGCTCAGCGCTTCGGAAATAAGCATTGACCAAGGCTTTGCCACCGCCCATGAAAAAGGCATTTGTCCTTGCAACATGGAGCGCGCCGGAGAGCGGCGCCTGGAAGTGAACGCCGTGGGAGCGCATCCAGTCTCGGCAGTTGGAAGATGCAAGGATCGTGATTCGGGCAAGTTTTTCATTCGTGATCCCGCCGGTGACCTTCAGCAAATCCTGCCAGTACTCTTCCTCCGGGTAGGCGTCTACTAAAACGTCTTGCGGCGCATCATGCATACACCGAAGGTTACGTGTGTGCTGCGAATTGCCACCCCGCCAAATCTTGGGCGAGCCTTCCAGAAGCATGACGCTCGCACCAGCCTCCCGCGCCATCAGCGCAGCGCATAAGGCGGCATTACCCCCTCCGATGACTAACACATCAATCATTGTTATTTTCCTCGACTCGACTCTACAACCGGCTGGAGCACGGTGCTCCTTGTGAGTGAGCGAAGCTTAATGCGAGGTCTGGGTGGTCGAAAGAACGTGCTAGCGGCAGGGCCTTTACTTTTACTAAAGGCCTACCCGATGGAGAGCCTCTGGCGGTTGAAGGCTTGCCCCCGGCCAAAGGTGCATATTCACTAGCTCACGGCTGACCTCAAGAAGAACGACGCGCGTGGCTAACGCAGCAGGGGACAGCTCGTCGTCCGAAAGGCTGGCTAGGAAGTTGCGGCGCCCCACATGGTCGTCAGAGATTTCGACCATGCGAAGTTCTGCATCCCCTAAGCGAGCGGCGGCGGCACCAGGCTGTATTGTCGCTGCATGTCCAGCTTTGACTGCTTGCATCAGCGTCGCTAGCCCATCGATCTCCATCACGATGTGAGGAACGGTTTCACTGCGCTCAAACGCCATGATTATGCTAGTGCGTAATCCGTGCTGTGCACTCGGCATAACCAACGGTACATGCCCGAGTTGATCAATTTGCACGGTATCGCCTTCAGGGATATCAAGCAGAGTCGGGACTGCTATGACAAACAGCTTTTCGTCGAGCAACGGAGTGACGTGCCATCGCCTTCCGGCATCGGCTTGGAACACAACCGCCAGATCTAACTGCCGAGCGTTAAGCTGGCTCGCGAGATGGCCAGATAACATCTCCACTAAGTGCAGCTGAATGTCAGGGTAGCGGGTGCGCATGCGCTCGATCAGAGGCAACGCCAGAACGCTGGCCGTAGTGGGTGGCAGGCCCACACTGACGTATCCGCTCATGCGACCTCGCTGAGCGGCATGTACCGCATTACCTATCTGCCTTACCGCAAGTTGCGCATGGTGAAGAAACGCCATGCCGGCGCTGGTCGGTGTCACGCCAGTGGTCGTGCGATTGAGTAACCGAGTACTCAGTTCATTTTCCAGCTTACTGACTTGCTGGCTTAAGGCAGAAACCCCCAGGCCAAGCTCAGCAGCAGCCCGGCTCAAGCTTCTGTGTTCGGCAATCTTAAGAAAGTATTGAAGCTGTCTGAGCTCCATCAGGAGAGTACCTTCGATAGGTCGTTTTGCTGCTCGACCTGGGTTAGGTTGAACGTCCTTTCGCGGGGCTGATGGACGATTGAGGCTTGGTTAGGACAGCGTTTTATTCACGTGTACAGGCTTTGTGAATCGTCGGCGTAACCTGGCGTTAAAGGCTCTCAGGATCGCCAAAAAACATTTTGACTTGGCTCTAGCTCGGTAGTTTCAGTTTAAAAAAATCCTAATATGCCCCCAATTTTGGCCCCACTCAGAAGCCTTACATGAGCGATCACGAATGGCGATTCCTGACGAAATCCAGAATGGCTCTGGATGGCTCTGGATGGCCTTCGGTGTACGTCCAAACTGGGTAGGGTAGGGGACTGGAACACCCAGACGTTCTCCCTCGGTGACCTGGAATCAAAGCAGGTTATGTGCAGCCCAGTTCTTGTCCGGCCCGCCTAACGCAAAGCGGCCGGTGCGATTTTCTACCTGCCTGTGTAGCTTGGCACTGCGATAAACATGGCTCAGTTGGCAGCATCTCTGTATTCGCACCTAGCAGACGGCGGGCTTGACCCCCCCCGTCTGCCCGCTTCAACCCTGGAAGACCGCTACTTACAACCCTTCAATAAACATCTCTTGAACTTGATCGGCACATTCAAACGCAGCCTCAATTGCTTTTTGATTCGCCCGCGTAATCTCCCCCAGCACGTCGCGTAGCGCATCCAGGCCGTCATCAAGACTACCTGCCTCCATCACACTTCTAAGCGCTTGCACATAGCACTCTTGCCCAGGATACATATCGATACCGGCCCGCTCGGTCTGCCCGAACACGCGGTAAATCAACCGTCCCTGAATCATCATGTACGCTACTTGTAGTTCCAGGCTGCTCCACAACTCGTCACTGCTTCGGAGCGCGAACACAGTCGCCAGGGTTTGTGCCAGCAGGTATTGCCCCAGCATCTCTGCACGGTCTGAGCTCTGATGCTCTTGTAGGCGAGCGCTCACCAGCAAGAATGTGGCGAAGCAGCAGTCAGTCAGTGCCGTAATGAGCTCTCGACCTTGTGGATTGTCCAGGCGCATACGGCTGACGGCATCGTTGATGACATCGTCGTATATCGCAGACAGAACGTTGTCTAGCAGGTGAGGTAGCTGTGGTTCGCCCCCGCCAACCGAGCGCTGCTGCTGGTTGCCCAACGCCACAACCAGCTCTTTGAGCATGTTGGTCATCACCAGCACTTCGTTCTCTGAAAGCTGATCGAAGTACTGGAAATCGTAGTCGTTGATGTAGAGATTCTTCGCCTCGCAGCGAATGCTGCGAATCTCGCTGATCGGGAATTGCTCGAGTTTGCGAAGTGTCCCCTTGGCCCACACTGCCTGAGCGGTCACCACCAAGAAGTCCTTGGCAGTCTGCAGGAAGGTGTTATCGACGATCATCAGGATGTCGTATGGCTTGATCTGCCCAGCCGATATCTCGATGACCTTCTCGACCTTGTACACCTTGATCGAGGGTGCCACCTGGATCTGGTGGGACAACCTGTGTCGCTTGGCCACTGCATTGAGGATCTGCAGCTGATCTTGCTGATAGCTGCCTTCGAACGCGGGCTTGCGGATAGGCTCAGGCTCAGGTTGCGGTGGCCGAGGAGGAATAACAGCTGCAGGCGGGGCGCTGACAGGCTCTTCGCGTACAACTGGCGCCTGGCCGGTAGCAGGCTGCCCAATGGGCGCCTCGACTGCATGCCCCACCGGCTCGGCAGGTTCCTGCAACTGCTCCGCTAACTTCTCCAGCAGTTGCAGCAGAGCCTCGGGCTTCATGCTCGAACCGGCCATGCCGAACGCGCAGCCATTACCCAAGAACAGTTCAGAGCCTTTTGTGGCCCGACCCTGAGTCGTGGCTTTGAACTCTTCCCACGGCATATGAGTTTTAGCCGAGGTGGTAGTCCAGTCGTTTTTCCAGAACAGGCCATGTGAGGTAAACGCCAGGCCGTTCTTGGCCGAACCGAAAACCGTCGAATCAACGATGGCGAACACTTTCGCGGAAGAGGGCATGCCATACGACGCGGCGGCGTTATCGGCCTTCTTGCGTGGAATGTCTGGGGCAACGTAAAGACCTTCGGAATGGAAATTCTGCAAAACACCAAGTACTTTTTTTTCCATGACTGCTCTCACTGGATCAACTGCGTTCGCATTCGTTGCGCACGGATTTCACTACGCGCCAGAGGGAAGGGCCGCGGGCGTGAATTTGATAACTATCAGAGTTCTGAGTTGTGGCTGTATGGTGCTTCCGTCTGCTTGCGGCGCATTGGGTGGCCTGCGATAAGGCGGCCGTACGGGCGGCAGTCCGGCGGTCTCTCCTTCATATCTGCCAAGCTTTAAATCTTTGAATCTGTCACGCGCTCGCCACTAGCCGCTCGTACTCAGCGTCCAGGTAGGTATCGACGGCCTTGATGTCGAGCCTTCCGTCCTGGTACCAGGAGTTGAGTTCCTTGAGTGCCAGTGTGCCGAAGCGCGCCCAGGCAATGAGGTTTGAGCGCAACATGAACTGGATCATGTCGCCGCCCGAGCGAATCGCCGCATCGGCGCCATCTACCACGCAAAGGGTGCCGTGTGCCATTAGCAGCATCCGCTGAAGTTCGGGATTAGTGGCCGATGGAATGCACTCAGCCCATTCCTTCTCGTGATAGAAGCGCTGCTTCACGACCCACATCACTCGGGTCAACATTTCGCTAAGCATCACCGGAATAGCCATTGCCAGTCCGTGACGCAGGTCGTAGCCCTTTTCGAACACCTGGACGGCGATCGTGGCGAAGGTTTGCCGATGCTGTCCAAACTCGCCGAGGTTGATGAACTGCAGTAGCGAGTAAAAAGGAATCGGAATACCCGACCCTCGCGTTTTTGCGCCAGAGGAGCCGGCCACATCCGAGAACAGGTGCCCCAGCCAATTCATGCAGCCGCAGAACAGCTTAGCCACCAGGTTCGAGCCCTTGAGCTCGAACGTTTCGGTATCGACACTGATGATTCGGCCGCCATCGACGAAATGTGCGCTACTGGTGAACTGATCCAGTATCGAAAAGAACAACCCGACTAGGTCCGGCGAATGCGCCAGGCTCTTGATGTGGTGGTTGCGCGTGCTCATCTTGAATAGGCCGCCGACATCGCCGCCGTGACGATGGTCGTAGTTGACCTTGTACTTCCTTTCCAGGAAACCAATGGCGCTGGTTACCGGGTCACTGCCTTTGTTAGGGCCTTGCCAGCCGTTCCAGGCAGCGAACCTCCGCACCGCGTTATCGGTCATCTCGTCAGTAAAGTGGGTGAGCGCTCCCTGACCTGGGAGGCCGACGAACAGAACGTCCACCAGGCCGCCGATCAGGCCGCAGGTGCCGGCGATCATGTAGTCGTATTTGTCGCACTGGGCGCCCTTGTACGAGAACTCATCGCGGATGCGTCTTTCCAGCGCAATACGTTGGCTTGCGCTCATCAGGTCGCGGAACGGATCGTGGCCAAACTCGATCCGCCATCGCTGGGCATAGGCAGTGACCTGGTCGAGATAGCCATTCCAGTCGCTCTTGCCTTTCATGTCGATGAAGTCGAGGTTTGGCAGCGGCGTGCCGACGCTCACGATGTTTTCTTGTACGGCATAACTACTCTCGACAAGCAGCGCATCGTCGTCATCCACCTCGAAAATCACCTGGTTCCCTTCGAGCAGTGTTTCAGCTTCGAGCATCAACAGTTCGAGATGCTGGCGGCTCTGTGCCTGCGTGACCTGCAGGCTTTGCAGTGCACCATTGACCAGTCCTACGTGGTTTAGCGCGGTGTTCAACTGGTGCTTTTGCACCAGCATCGCCTGGGCCTGTTCAGTCGACGCATTCTTAATGCTCATGAGAACAGACCGAGCAGCTTGCCCTTAGCCTTGTCTGCCATGTCGGCGGCGCCGCCGACAAGTACATCGCTGACGTTGAAATAACCGACCGCTTCAAAGGCTCGGGCAAGGTTCTCCAGCGCCTTCGGCGAAACGCCTGGTTTGATTGCGAGCTTGAGCGTCTCGAACTGCTGGCCGTCCTTCTCCTGGGAGAATGAACGTTCTTCGTAGAACGACCTGATGAAGTCGAACAGCTCTGCCTTAGTAGGCTCCTTGGTGAGCGTCTTGAGCTTGGCGTCGTCGAGGAAACGAGCGCAGCGCAGTTTGGTCGCGCTGCTCTGGGTCGCTTCGCACTTGTTGGTCAGCACGGTACCGGCGCCGGTCATCTGCCCCATCATGGCGGTAAGGCGCTGGATCATCTGGCCTTGCTCGCCATGCTCGGCCAGGGCCTGGCTCAGCCGATCGGTAATGTGGTTGAGGTCCTGCATCAGCAGCGAAATGGTCGCCTGGGTCTGCTTGATGACCTCGACCAGCATCAGCTCGCGTCGCTTCGAGCGCGTGAGCTCGTCCGCGCCCGTCAGTTTGCGCACGCCTGCGTAGGCGCCCACACCGAGCAGCACGGCGACACCGATCCCCGTGGTCATGCCCGACAGGCCGAGTATGCCGCCCATGCCCAGCGTGGCGAGGCCGGACGTCAGCCCGGCCGCAGACATGCCTACCACCGAACCCGAGAGATACACTGCGGCCAGTGGGGTGCCGACAGCCGCGGCCTTCGCCGAAAGCAGCTTCAGCGCGCTGACAATTTGGTCATCGGTGACATCGTCCTTCAGCATGCTGTGGTCGTTACGGATGGCCGCGACGGCGAGGTCGATCTCGTCATCGGTGACCTGCAAGAGCGCACGGTTTCTTTGTAGGAAGCCAAAGGTCTCCAGCGAGCCGCCGCCGGTGGAGAAGTGCAGGTTGATCAAGTCTTTGGTCAGAGAAATGTGCAGCGGCCTAATCTGCCCCCGTGGGCAATGGCTGTCCAGCTCCGCAAGCAGTGCATCGAGCGCTGCCGCCTGGTTGAAACCGGTCATGTAGGCGCGCACAGTGAAGCGCGACTCGGGTTCCAGGTCCAGCCGCGTCATCAACAGCAAGATCTCCGCGAACTCTTTTTCATCGATGACCGAGTCGTTGTCGTAGGCCATGTTCACGATGACTTTGAGGTAAGCCACTTTGACTGCTTCTTCCATCTCCTCGAGAGGGATGAGCTGTTTTTCGTCCTGGAACTCGGTGAAGTTTTCGATAACGCCCTGCAGCACGGATGCGAGTGCTGCGTAGTCGCAATCACTCAGGTCCTTGATGACCAGTTGGCTATTATCCTTACGCTCGAAGATCAGGGTGTGCTCGAGCTTGTCCATGCTTCCGGTGTGCACCTGGGTGTACTTGGCGCTGCGGATATCTTCGTAGGGGAAGTGGATCGGGTCGGCGAATCCGGAGCGGTAGATCACTTGCTCGCCAGTGAACAGCAGACCGTCCTTGCCAGTACCGAACAGGGTGTTGTCGAACAATGCCACGACGTTTCCTGGCAGCCCGTTGTATGCGAAGGCCTTAAGTGCGTTGTTCAGCTTTTTTTCATCGATCCCCGGAGCAACGGAAACATTCTTGGAAGAGATAGAGCGGAGGTTTTCGCGAAGATAGGCGCTAACACTCATGGAAGGTCCTTTTCTAGGTTAAGCGAGTCGCGACATGCTAACTCGGATGGTGGCGCAATGCCATTTTGACTTTAGGCGATAGCGGCTACACACAAGCAGTTCATGACTGAGCCTTTTCGCGTGCCGAAAGGGCGCGTTTTAACTCCGAATATTCGCGGTGCAACTCGTAGCCCTTCTTGATCACCACCACGAGCCCAATGGTTGCCAGGAGATTTTTCATGGTGCGTTCCTTTCGGGTAATTTGACTTTTTGGGTCTGGCGCAGCGACCTGAGTCGATGAGGTCAACCGTGTCAGATAGGGGCAAGATATGTAGGATTTCAGGGCGTATCTAGAGTGTTTACATGCACAGGTAAAAAATCCATGCAGGTTCGGGGGGCGAATTCATGGATGAACACCTGGCATAGTTGGAAAGGGGCTTGCAGTTCGAGAGGAGGACGTTCGAATCCGGGGCTCGGAGGGATGGACGCTTGGCCCCTGGGCCACTGCAAGTGAAGCTTTTGCAAGTGAATCAATGGGCGTTGAAGTGCACGCACATCCCAAGCACCTTGGGTGCGTCGCAAACTTTACATATGTCTGCACACTGGCCACGATTCAACGCCATCTCTCCTGTAACAGGGCTTATACATAGAGCCAAGGGGTCAACGCCTCCAGGTTCTTCACCACGATCTGTTGCGCCGGGGCCTTGGGCTCAAGCTTTTTCGGATCGATCTGGTAGCGCTGCAGTACATAACCCACGAGCGCACACCGTGTCGGGATGACCAGTTCGCCATCGTCCATACCGAAGTCGACTTCGATGATCGCCTTCTGGTCAGGTTTCAGCCGCGAATCCGGCTCGATTATCACATCGATGAGGGTGTTCCATTCCTCGTCATCGCCGATCAGGTTCTCGCTCGTTCGCTCGAACTCCGGCTCCCCACGGAATCTGCTCAACACGAAATCCCGATACTTGCGGTTCTTCTCGCAGTAGGCCCGTACATGCCAGCGCATGCCTGTGTAGATCAAGGTATGCGGCGAGATCAGTCGCGTCTCCGGAACTGGGTTGGCTAACGACACGTATTCAATGGCAATCACCTCGCCATTGCGGCATGCCTTGAGCAGTGGCCTCAGTACCTCTGGGCGTATTGTGCGGTTCGGCACCTCCAGCACCTTGGTGTGTGCATAGGCGAGTGCCAGCCCCTCCACATGCGGTGCCCGCGAGTGGGTCTGGTTCAACAGTTGCAGATAGGCATTGGCACTGTCGTCGATGAACAGCGGCTTGAAGTGCTTGCTCGGCACATAGCCCTTCAGTTGTTTGTCATATGTAAGATTCTTAGGCGCATGCTCGGTGATGTAGGTGTTGATGTCCTTGGATGCTTGCTGGCGACTGATGCCGAAGCTCTGCATCAGATGGCCCGTGGTCAGGCGGCCCTCCCACCAGGCCACGGTCTCGATCAAGCGATAGCGAAGTGCCAGGTCCCAGCGAACCTGATTGATCTGCTGAGTGCGTTTCATGGGCCGTCCATGTGCGTGATTTGTTTACCTGTACAAGTCTACAATCTATACGTGTAAAAAATCACTACATATCCTTTGGCTGTCTTTGGAACAAATGACCTAGCGAAAGGATTGAGCATGACTAAGACGGATGTGATTTCGACAGCGGCGCTGGTGATGATGGTGGCGATTGCTGTGCTGCTGTTGGCCCACTACTTGAAACTGCAGAAGGTGTGGACGGTGGTCGTCAATTGCCGTGCGAGCCTGCGTTGGGCGCGGATTCATGAGACAGAGAACAAGGAGCTACGTTCGGCGCTTCGAGCGGAGAGGGAGCACGTAGATCAGTTGCTGAGGAAGGTGGCTCTACTGCATGCGGTAGAGCCGGAGGGCAAATGACCGCGGTGTGTGGGAACAACAAAGGGTGACATTTCTAGAAGGGAACTGTTGGACCTCAGGCTGGGGGCATCCTTTTCAAACCATCCAAAGTATGCCCTCAGATGTGCCCCCAATGTAGCCATCCACTGGTAGTGAATGGAGCTCCATGGTTTGTCGAAAGGCAAAAATGATCAGATAAATAGCCTGCCCGACGTCGCCTAAAGGCTCTCAGGATCGCCAAAAAACATTTTGACATGGCTCTAGATCGGTATTTACAGCCTGAAAAAATCGAATTATGCCCCCAGTTATGCCCCCAATTACGCCGAGTGTTCGAGCGATCGCGAATGGCGATTTCTGACGCGGACCTGGATGGCCGTGGCTGGTATTCAGTGCCCTCCCGCATACTGGATGAACAACCCGAATCCGGCAAATTCGTGATCGTTCGATGAGTCGATATCCTTAATCGGATTTTTCCGGGCTGTCTTTCAGAACCTGTCCTGAAATTGGCATCGCCTGATACTCATGCTCTGCGCGATGTTGCAATGGCGCTGGTCGCCAGAGGGGATCGATCCGCGTGTCCATCGGAAGTTGGGGCTTAATGCCAGGCGTCTAGATACGCAATCGGCGTTAAAAGTGGGTGGCAAAGTTGAGCATCGTGTTTGTGATCGTAGATCTCGATAGTGCACTCGGGCCTAGAACCTTGTGCTTCAATTGACCGTCGAGTCCGCTGGCAGCGTGGGGGTTGAGGTTGAGATCTGGGAAGGGCTCTTACCTTCGTTGTTCCTGGCCAGTCATATCTGTGTTCTGGATCGCTGATCAGTCATCAGGCAAGTGCAACTGCACTTCCATGGCGTCATGAAGGAGTCTGACGACCTCAATCACATCGTCGTTTGCCACGCGATAGAACACGATATGGCGTGGGCTTTTGACCGTCCCGTGGGGGTGTTTGGCTTGCTGGCGAGAATAGATAAGGTGATAGCTGCGAAGACCCGGAGCGAGCTCACCGCGGTCGTGGCTGCCAATGCGATAAGGCGTGCCAGCAAGAGCTTGCAGCGCCGCGAGGATTAGCGCCTGGTAGCGCTGGCGTGCTTGATCGCCGAACTGCGTCTGGGAGAGCCTGAGGATGTCGACAATGTCAGCGCGCGCCGCGTTGGTAATCCGATACTGCGGCATACTCAGTGTTTGTCTCTCGCGGAGATGCTGACGTCCAGGCTCACGCCCTCGAGGTAGTGCTCCAGATCCCCTTCGCTCAACTGAGTAAAGCGCCCGTGCTCAAGGTCCATGATGCCGATCGAGGTCGCCTGACGCAGTGCCTCAATTTTGGCGGTGTCTTCGGCGACGCGTTGTTCCAATAGCCGCAAACCTTCTCGCATCACTTCGCTGGCATTCTGATAACGGCCGGACTGCACCAGATCCTGGATAACCTGTTCCTGGTGAGGGGTAAGTACAACGTTTCTCGTTGCCATAATGAGCTCCAGCTTTCGGTAAACAGTTTCTTACGATCATTGGCATATTATGCCATTTTGCTTGCGAGCACATGGTTTGGGATTTTAATCTGACGGACTGTGTCACACGGGTAATTCGTTGCGTCGAACCGCGTGTAGACCCCACAGTACGCGCTTAAAGTCGAGCAAAAGGTCCTCGGCGGCTTGATTAGTGTGGCCCTTGGGCCTTCAGTTTGGCCAGGCCTTGCTTAATGTGTCCGGCGTTCTCCCCGATCATTTGTTGCGCACCGCGGACATTTTCGCCAGTGTCTGTCGCCCCCAGGCATTCAGCTCTTAAGGTCAGCTCCATAACGGCCGCCTCTAAGGCGAGCTGGTTCTGGTAAAGGCGCTCAAGGACATCACCTATTGAGTATTCAGTGGGCATTGTTTCGACTCCAATGAGTGAGTCGAAAGCGTAGATGCGGGGGAGGCGGATGTCTTGAACCACCCGTAAATTAAGTGCATGCAACGGTTTGGAGTGGGGGCAGCATTCGTCAGAATGCTGCCTTGGTGACAGGCAGCAGACGGCCGATTCTGTTGAAAAAGTCGGCCCTGGTTTCCACGGTAGAAAAGTACGCGCTTGAGATTGAAATCTTTACATTGAGCAGAGGATTCTGGGCTCAGATTTCGCGTAGCGGTGCGCAAAAAAGGCGTTTTCAGCGGTCATTATGCGGGCAGTCCGGAAGAACCGACTTTTTCAACAGAATCGGCCAAAAGCGGCCCTTCACCTTTCAAGTCTAAAGCGCATGAAAGAAAGCCTTTCTGTCGCGGTCCACATCGCACATCACCTAATGCCCCTGCTTGATCACGTCCACACCTCTCTCCGTTCGGACTCACCGAAACCCTAGTTTCCAAGGGTGGCTTTCCAATCGACAAGATCCAGAGTAGTGTAATTCTAATTACAAATTACATAGCCATCTCTACATGAATAATTGGATAACTCTGATTCTTGGTTTACCCACTGCAAATGCCACTGAGCGCATGCGAGCCTGGCGTGCATTGAAAGCTTCAGGTGCGGCAGTTCTGCGCGATGGCGCCTATCTGTTGCCTGACACCGACTTCTGTCGTGAGGCACTGGCGTCAGTCGAGCGCGATATCCTCGCCATCAATGGCACTGCCTACGTTCTGCCTATTGTCGACCCTGAAGGTGAGCGCTTTATCGAGCTGTTCGACCGTAGAGATGACTACAGCAAGCTTCGTGCAGAGGTCGAAGAATGCCGTGGACAGCTCAATCCTGAAAACGCATTGGCCAGCACCAAGCAGATTCGTAAGCTGCGCAAAGCATACGATCAACTGGTCAGCATCGATTACTTTCCAGGCCAGCCTAAGCAGCAACTTGATTCGGCGTTGCAGGAGTTAGAGACGGCGGTCAGCAGAGCGTTGTCTGCGGATGAACCACACAGCCGTGACATGCCCATAACGGCACTCAATCTTGGCGATTATCAGGGGCGTATCTGGGCAACTCGCAAGCGTCCCTGGGTCGACCGGCTCGCATGTGCCTGGCTGATTCGCCGCTTCATTGACACGCAAGCTCAGATCCTCTGGCTGAGCGCTCCACAGGATTGCCCCGCAGATGCGCTAGGTTTTGACTTCGATGACGCCACCTTCAGCCATGTCGGCAACCGCGTGACCTTCGAAACCCTACAAGCCAGCTTTGAGCTTCAAGATCCTGGCCTAAAGCGTATTGCAGCCCTGGTGCACTACCTCGATGTTGGCGGTATTCAGCCGGTGGAGGCTGCTGGCATCGAGCGCGTGCTCGCAGGACTGCGCGAAACCATTACCCACGACGACCATCTGCTGGCAGCTGCAAGTGCCATCTTCGATGGCCTGCTCGCCGGGTTCGCGAAAGAGGAGCATCCCAATGAGTAAGGTTTTGGCATCAGCGGTTGAAGAGGATCTGTCGAGGCCTGAGTCGATCAGTTTGCGTGAGGCGTTCTGGTTCTGGCTGAAGCTAGGGTTCATTAGCTTCGGTGGGCCAGCGGGACAGATTTCACTCATGCACCAGGAGTTGGTCGAACGGCGGCGCTGGATTTCCGAGCGCAGATTTCTACACGCCCTGAACTACTGCATGTTGTTGCCTGGGCCAGAGGCTCAGCAGCTAGCGACCTACATCGGTTGGTTGATGCATCGAACCTGGGGCGGCGTGATTGCAGGAGTGCTGTTTGTACTGCCCTCATTGTTCATCCTGATCGCGTTGTCGTGGATGTACATCGCGTTCGGTGAAGTACCCGTGGTAGCCGGACTCTTCTACGGCATCAAGCCCGCCGTGACGGCCATCGTGGTGCAGGCGGCACATAGGATCGGCTCGCGTGCACTGAAGAACAATTGGCTGTGGGCGATAGCGGCGGCTTCATTTACCGCGATCTTCGCGTTCAATGTTCCATTTCCGCTGATCGTGCTGGGCGCTGCGTTAATCGGCTATGTCGGAGGTCGTCTGGCTCCCGAGAAATTCAGAACCGGAGGCCATAGCGCCGCCAAAAAGTCCTTTGGCCCAGCCTTGATCGATGACGACACCCCATCCCCCGAGCATGCAAAGTTCAGCTGGTTGAAACTCGCGTTGCTTGCATTGATCGGCGTCGCACTATGGGCATTGCCGATGGGGATTTTGACCATCCTTTTTGGTTGGGAAGGCACCTTAACCCAAATGGGCTGGTTCTTTACCAAGGCCGCGCTGCTGACTTTTGGTGGGGCCTATGCGGTGCTCCCATATGTCTACCAAGGCGCGGTCGGTCACTATGGCTGGCTAACCCCGACACAGATGATCGACGGCCTGGCTTTGGGGGAAACAACGCCGGGGCCGCTGATCATGGTGGTGGCCTTCGTCGGCTTTGTCGGGGCCTATGTCTCGCAAGTGTTCGGTGCCGATCAGGTGTTTCTGGCGGGGGCTGTCGCGGCGTCCCTGGTGACATGGTTCACCTTCCTGCCCTCGTTCCTGTTCATCCTCGCGGGAGGCCCGCTGGTGGAGTCGACTCATAACGAACTCAAGTTCACTGCACCGCTTACCGCAATTACAGCGGCGGTGGTGGGAGTAATCCTCAATCTGGCGTGTTTCTTCGGCTATCACGTGCTTTGGCCGAAGGGCTTCAGCGGCAATCTCGACTGGCCCTCTGCACTGATCGCGATAGCAGCGGCGATTGCCTTGTTCCGCTTCAAGCGGGGCGTCATCCAAGTGCTGATGGCCTGCGCGCTCGTCGGGTTGGCGGTGCATTTACTGCGCTAGAAAGCATGAATTGATTAGCAATCTTTGGCGGGCATTGGGCTCGCCTGGCCACCCAGCCTATTGAGCTAGGCAGGAGGTGTTCCATGAGGTGGATTACCCGTGAGCGACCCAAGATCGACCGGGTTGCTTGTCCTTGGCTGATCACTCGCTTTATCGACCCACAGGCTGAGTTCTTGTACGTACCCAGCGCTGATGTGCTGCGGATTGCAGCGGAGAAAGATGCAGCACCGTACGACATTCCGGGCGTGGAGCTTACCCATGAGGGTGAGTTGTGCAGCTTCGATGCGTTTTTGAAGAAGTGCCAACTCGGTGAGCCTGCCTTGCAGCAATTGGCTGAAATCGTGCGGGGAGCAGATACCTCTCGTCTGGATCTGACACCGCAATCGGCTGGGTTGTACGCCATCTCACTGGGACTGTCGCAGCGTTTTTCGGACGATCACGAAATGCTGGCGCACGGTCTGGTCATGTAAGACGCGCTCTACGCCTGGTGCAAAGAATGCCAAGGTGAATCGCACAACTAGCCTCCTCAAATGTAAAGAGTCCAGCTCGCACTGAAGCCCAGCCTAGCGCTGGGCTTTTGCCGTTTAGTGGCAGTGGTAGTCGTTCGTTTTATGGTTGCGATGGCAACCTTTTGAATCAGTACCGCCGCTATGCGCGAAGGCAGCAACGGACGAAATCGAAAGTAAAGCGGCGATCAAAAGGGCAGACAGTTTCATCAGGGCTTGCTCCATGCTCATGTTTTTATATTAGTGAGACCTCTCACGCTGCACAGCGTATGGCCAACAGCCACCATCGAGCAAGCAACTTCCCCAGACATTCGATGAAAGGCTGAGTGCCTATTTCTTGAGCTACTACTGTCTCTAGTTTAGGATAGCTCTCGATCCCCCCAGGGGGGATGTAAAATCATGTGTGAACGAGAAGCTCGTCGCTCTCTTTCTTTGAGAAATGCTCGGTAACCAGTTGGACACGAGCCATTCCATTTGAGATTTCTCATGCTGAAAATCCTAGCCAACCGAACCTACCGCCATCTCTTCCTGGCTCAGGTGATTGCGCTTGTAGGGACAGGACTCGCCACGGTCGCACTGGGTTTACTGGTGTTCGACCTTGCTGGTGCCCAAGCGGGTGCCGTTCTCGGGACAGCGTTGGCGATCAAAATGACGGCCTATATTGGCGTTGCGCCCATTGCAGCGGCTTTTGCAGAGCGCCTGCCTCGCCGAGCCATGCTGGTCTCGCTGGATCTGGTGCGGGCCCTGGTAGCGCTTGCTCTGCCGTTTGTAACCGAAGTTTGGCAAATCTACGTGCTGATTTTCGTCCTTCAGTCGGCCTCAGCTGCGTTCACCCCGACGTTCCAGGCGACCATTCCAGACATACTGCCGGATGAGGACGACTACACCCGCGCTTTGTCGTTATCACGGCTGGCCTACGATCTCGAAAGTGTCGCCAGCCCAATGCTCGCCGCCGCACTGCTGACCGTGATCAGCTTCCATAACCTGTTCGCTGGCACTGTCATCGGTTTCCTCGCTTCTGCCGCCCTAGTCGCCACGGTGTTGTTGCCAAAGGCGAAGCAAGTACCGCGACGCAGCATCTACGAACGAACCACCCGTGGCATGCGCATATTCCTAGCCACGCCTCGCTTGCGTGGGCTGTTGGCTCTCAATCTGACTGTAGCTGCCGCCAGTGCCATGGTCATCGTCAATACGGTGGTGCTGGTGCAGTCGCGTTTCGCCCTGCCTCAAAGTTCTACGGCATTAGCGCTGGCTGCGTTTGGTGGCGGATCCATGGTCGCTGCCCTGGTCTTGCCTCGGCTGTTGAAAAACATCAAAAACCGAACGGCCATGTTGTTTGGCGGAGGAATATTGGTCGCAGGTTTAGCGGTAGGCATCAACCTGACTACCTACAACTTCCTACTGCCACTGTGGATGGTGCTTGGGGTGGGCTATTCGCTGGCTCAGACCCCGAGTGGTCGACTGTTGCGCCGCTCCGCACATGCCGAAGATCGCCCGGCTTTGTTTGCCGCCCAATTTGCTCTGTCCCATGCTTGCTGGTTAATTACTTACCCACTGGCGGGATGGCTGGGAGCCAACATCAGCCTCACGGCGTCGTTTGTTGGCCTGGCCGTGGTGGCAGGTAGTGCATTAGTGGTCAGCATCATGATTTGGCGTCCAGCCCATGACCAGGATTCTATCAAGCACAGCCATGAGAATCTGCCGGGCGATCACTCGCACATCGACGGCCACGAGGGTGCGGATCACGAACATCCATACGTGATCGATGATCAGCATCGCCGATGGCCCAACAAATGATCGTAAGTTTCCAAAGTTTGCCAAGGCTGGTTGGTCAACCTTTAGACCAGAAACCGTAGCGCCTGCAGAGCGGCAAGGTGGCCCGGATAGAACCAGTAGCCCCATTGCCGCACCGGCCAGACTTTGAAGGTGAAGGTCTGACGCAGAAGCCAAAGCCCGATCAGGGGAGCCGCAAACGCGGTGCTCAAAGCCAGCACTGAATAGACTTCCAAGTCCAACGCCCTGGTTACGATGCTACTTCGGGTGTTACTCAACAGGCATAGAGCCGCTGGCAGCAACCAAAGAACACCGGGTCTCTTGATTGCTAACAAAACCGCCGCTGGTACAAGTGCACCGTAGAAACCGTACATCAGTGGATCATCCAGTACGTAGGCAATTACTGCGGACATCAACGCCATAGCGCTGCTCAACAGAGTCCGATGTTGCCACCCCCAGGCAATCACCAGCCCCAATGCCAAGGTAACCAACACGTTGAATGATCCCGAGGTGCTGATGTAGCGATAAGGCACTTCTGAAATGGCGGCGAACAACAGCATCAACGCAAGGTATCGTCCATTCGCAGCCGTCAGCCATTCGCCCTGTTTGGAGCGCGCCACGTTGGCCGCAATAGCGACACAGAACAACGGAAAGGAAAGTCTCCCTGGAATGAACAGATTGGTCATCTCCGGCCACACCAAGCGTAAGTGATCGATAACCATGGTCAACATCGCTAGCCACTTGATCAGATCCAGGCTTTTGCTTCGGCTCTTGAGCGCGGAGAGAGGGACTGCCGGAGTTGTCATGCCCACCCCAGTGTGACGGCGGTCAGCACGAGATAACGCGTGCCCTTGGCCAGCGCGACGATCAGCAGGAAACTCCAGAGTGGTTCGCGCATGACTCCGGCGACGACCGTCAGCGGATCGCCAATGATGGGCACCCAACTGAGCAGTAATGACCAGCGCCCGAAGCGCAGATAAGATTGCTGTGCTTTTTCCAGTTTGTTCTCACTCACAGGAAACCATCGCTTGTGGCGGAATCGTTCGACGGAACGGCCCAGCGCCCAGTTCAGTGCAGAGCCAAGCACGTTGCCAAAAGTGGCGACAGCCAAAAGCGTAGAAACAACGTACCGGTCGGAGAGCAGCATCCCGACCAGCACGGCTTCAGACTGCATAGGCAATAACGTGGCAGCACCGAATGCAGCCAGGAAAAGACCTATGTAGCTCGTGAGTTCGAACACTCAGCGTCACCTTATGCGTTCAGGCCGATCCAGCCATGGAAACCGACGTACAGGCCAACACCTATGATCAGCACGCTGGACAGGTACGGTGCACGACGCGCCACGGTGCCCAGCCACGGCCAACGGCTGGAGGCCTGTTTAGCACCAATAGCTGCCGCAGCACCGACAGTGACCAAGGTGAGTGCCAGTCCGATGCTGAAGCACAGAACAAGCATGCCTCCCAGCGCGACCTCTTTAACCTGAAGACATAGCAGCAGAACGGTGATGGCAGCAGGACAAGGAATCAGACCGCCAGTCAGGCCAAACATGACGATCTGGCCCGTGGTGACCTCGCGATTGGTGAAGCGCTTACGGATATCGTTGGCATGCGCACGTTCATGAGCATCCTGAAAGCCATCAGTCGACAACTCCAGGCCGTCCAATTCCGGATGAGCGTGCCCGTGATCGTGTTCCTGATACTTGAGATCGTAATCATGGGAGTGGCCTGCATGCCCAAGACTCAAGCGAGCACTGAACTCGTGTGGTTCCGGAATATCGATCGTCGACTCCATGAAGCCTTCGCGCTCAACGAAAGAGAACGATTGGGAGCTACCGTCCGGACGAGTAGTCACCAGCCGGACATCCGAGGCTGCCCAGGCGTGTCCAGTTAACGTCTTCAAGCGCCAGTGCGGTGGCACGCCTTCTTCGAAGATCGACAGTTCAACACGGCCATGACCAGTATCGATTCGGTGGGTTTCATCATGATGCCCATGGCCCTGCTCGCTGTGATGGTGATCATCACCTTGCTCGAACTTGAACATCTGCTCGCCACGCCAGGTACGCCATAGCATCCATAGCGCAATTACAATGATCAGTGCGGAGGACGCGAGCTGGAAATACGGCTCAGTGGTTTGAGCGTCGAGGCCTTTCCCAAGGTACATGCCGCCGATAGCGACCAACCACACCACAGCAGTGTGCGACAGCGTCGCGGCCAAGCCCAACAATACGGCCTGTTTTACCGAGCCACGAATGGCCACGATGAAGGCCGCCATCATGGTTTTTGAATGACCCGGTTCCAAGCCATGCAAGGCGCCGAGCAAGATAGCGCTCGGGAAATACAGCCAGGCGGATGCCCCGCCTTGTTGCAGCAGTTCAGCAAAGTTGGGCATTTCAGACCTAGAGGTATTTGGTGATTTGTTTAAAAGCTTCCAGCGGTGCTCGCTCGCCATTGCCCAACGCCGAAACGGTGTCTTCCAGGCAGTGATCAATGTGATCCTGGATAAGTGTGCGCTTGGCTTGGCACACTGCTTTTTCGACGGCATGCAGCTGTTGAGCAATGTCCACGCACTGACGACCTTCTTCAATCATGGTGATGATGCCGCGTAAATGGCCGTCTGCCCGCTTGAGGCGCTTGATGATCGCCTCGTGACTTTGGTGGGTGTGGGGATGGCTGTGTTCGTGTTCGTGCTCACTCATGACTTGAGCCTCAGGCCTCAATGAATTACGCTGGCATCCTATCCCCCCTAGGGGGATGTGGTCAAACCTATCACGGCCACTCCAAACGAACTTGAATCCGGACGCTATGTTCAGCAGATCCCTGACAACGACAGTGGTATTCGCACTTGTTCTCGCCATGTTTGTGGCCTGGGCCGGGCATACCTATACGTTGTCGGTATCGACGAAACCACCTGCCTGGGAGATCGCGCAAGACGCCTATCACTCCCATGAGGAACAGGCAGAGATGTCGAGCGTGAGCTACTCCGATCACTACCACTCGCCGTTGACCCCCGACCATCAGCACGAAACGCCACAGCTCACGTCCGCGTTGAGTCTGGCTGCACAGCCGAAGCTGTCCGTACGAGTCGATGACCCACCATATTCCGTTCCTCGCCCGCCGATATTCTTGATCGAGCGCCCACCTCGTCCTTCGTTCGCATCCTGACCATGGCCGCACTGCGGCCTTTGATCCCTGCAACGTAGGATTGATCTATGCATTCGCACTCAATGAGCGGCGTTGGCGCATTCACTGCGCCATCGCACCGCCCGCTATTGCTGCTGTTTTTACTTGTCGCTGCACTGTTTCTCGGGATGCCCGAGGCGATGGCTCACGCTGTCGCGGAAGGTGACAAGGGCTTCATCCAGGAAAGCTCCGGCGTCATGTTGCTGCCCTTCATCTACATGGGCGCTAAGCACATGATGACGGGCTACGACCACCTGCTGTTTCTGTTCGGGGTAATCTTCTTCCTCTACCGCCTGAAAGACGTGGGGCTCTACGTCACGCTATTCGCTGTAGGCCATTCGGTCACGCTACTGCTTGGCGTACTGACCGAGGTCAGCATCAGCTCCTACATCATCGACGCCATCATCGGCTTTTCGGTGGTGTACAAGGCGCTCGATAACCTGGGCGCATTCCAACGCTGGTTCGGTTTCCAACCCAACACCAAAGTGGCCACGCTGATCTTCGGCCTGCTCCACGGTTTTGGTCTGGCGACCAAGATTCAGGAGTACGAGATCTCGCCTGATGGCCTGATTCCGAACCTGATCGCCTTCAACGTTGGTGTCGAGATCGGCCAATTGCTGGCCCTTAGCGCGATTCTCATTTTGATGGGGTATTGGCGGCGTACTGGCAGTTTCTGGCGCCACGCCTATACCGCCAACGTCGCCATGATGAGTGCCGGTTTCCTGCTGATGGGTTACCAGATCACCGGCCTGTTTGTCTCTGCGTAAGGAATTCTGACTATGTTCAATACTCCGCTCCCCACTGTTAATGAATTGCCCACCACTCGCAAACTGGTACGTTCTACTGTTATTGCGATACTGGTTGCTGCCGGTCTTCTGGTAACAGTCGTAATGCCTTCGGAATACGCCATTGATCCGACAGGTGTAGGCCGAACACTGGGCCTTACCCAGATGGGCGAATTGAAGATCATCCTTGCCCAAGAGGCTTTAGCGGATGCAGCTCCTCCGCAAGCATCTGCTCCAGCTCCAGCTCCAGCCCCAGCACCGCAGGCCGTGCAGAGCCAGCCTATTGCGGCACCTGTTCCTCCGCCAGTGTCGACAACGGCTCCCGCCCTTAAGACCAATCAAATGAGCGTCACGCTCAAGCCAGGTGAAGGGACAGAAATCAAACTGGAAGTGCTGAAGGACAAGACTGTCAGCTATGAATGGACAGCGGTTGGTGGGCCTGTGAACTACGACACCCATGGCGAACCGTACAACGGTGAAAAGGGTTACTTCCACAGCTACAACAAAGGCAAGCAGGTCAAAAGTGATAAAGGTGAATTCACAGCCATTTTTGACGGCACCCACGGTTGGTTTTGGCGTAATCGCAGCAACAACGACGTGACCATCGCACTGAAAACGACCGGCGATTACTTGAGCGTCAAACAGTAATCCGAAGCAGCGATGGCTGTTCTATTGCCGAAAATGCAGCGTTCAGCCGGATCACAGACCATTTATTTCATCCATTTTTTGAGAGTCCTTCCATGAAAAACCCAACAACGCTGATTCGCTCAATGCTACTGATCTGCTTCCTTGGCCTGATGACGGCATGCGGTGGCGGTGAGAAAGGAGCAACGTCCGAGAGCACTGAGCACGGACACTCACACGAGTAACACCCTGAATAGAACAAGGCCGCATTCGCGGCCTTGTTTATTTCTACATCTCCACCTGCGTACCCAGTTCGATCACTCGGTTCAGCGGCAGATTGAAGTATTTAAGGTTGCTGTTGGCGTTCTTCAGTAGAAAAGCGAACAGGCTTTCTCGCCACCGAGCCATCCCTATACGCTTGGTCGGGATAACCGTCTCGCGGCTAAGGAAGTAGGTCGTACGCATTGGACTGAAATCCAGCTCATTCAAGTGACAGAGACTCAAGGCTGCGGGTACGTCAGGCTCCTCGATAAAGCCAAAGTGCAGGCTCACACGGAAAAACCCTTCACCATAGGACTCGACCTCGAACCGCCTATCATCTGCCACACGCGGGCTGTCTTCAGACACCACAGTGAGCAACACAACCTGCTCGTGCAGAACCTGGTTATGCAATAGGTTGTGCAAGAGTGCATGAGGAACGGCATCAGCCCTAGCCGTCAGAAACACTGCCGTACCTTGTACCCGATGGGGTGGCTGCGAACGGATGCTACTGATGAACAACGGCAAAGGTAGAGCCGTCTCGTCCAACCGCTCGACGATAATCTTTCGCCCTCGTTTCCAGGTTGTCATCAAGATGAACAGGCCAATGCCGGCAATCACTGGAAATGCACCACCTTGGAAAATCTTCGGTGCGTTCGCCGCGAAATACAGGCTGTCCACCAGTAGAAAACCCAACAGCATTGGAATAGCCAACCAACGAGGTGTTTTCCAAAGCAGCAATACGACAGCCGAAGACAGGATTGTCGTGATCAACATTGTGCCTGTTACTGCCACGCCGTAGGCCGCAGCCAGTGCGCTGGACGATTCGAAGCCGATGACTAGCAACACTACACCGACCATCAGCGCCCAATTAACTGTGCCGATGTAAATCTGCCCCTGCTCCTGACTGGAGGTGTGCTGGATAAACATGCGAGGTACATATCCTAGCTGTATGGCTTGGCGGGTTAGCGAGAACGCACCGGAGATTACTGCCTGAGACGCGATGATGGTTGCCAGCGTAGAGAGTGCAACCATCGGCAGTAGCGCCCAGCTAGGCGCCAGGAGGTAGAAAGGATTACGCACAGCGTCTGGGTTGCCTAGGATCAAAGCACCTTGGCCAAAGTAGTTCAGTACCAAGCCTGGCAGTACCAAGATGAACCACGCCCGAGCAATAGGCTTACGGCCAAAATGCCCCATATCAGCGTACAACGCTTCGGCGCCTGTCAGTGCGAGCACGACAGCCCCCAGGATGGCTACGCCGATACCCGGATGAGCGATAAAAAAATTAGCCCCCCAGTATGGGTTAAGCGCTTGCAGCACTTCCGGACGCTGCAAGATGCCGTAAATCCCGAGTGCGCCCAATACTAGAAACCACAGCACCATGACTGGCCCGAACAAGGTTCCGATCCGCGCAGTGCCGTGTTTCTGAATCAAAAACAACGCTACCAGTACGACTAGGGATAGAGGTACGACCCACTGCTCTATTCCATCAAAAGCAAGCTGAAGCCCCTCCACCGCAGATAGCACCGAGATGGCCGGGGTGATCATGCTGTCACCATAGAAAAGCGCCGCCCCGAAGAGCCCAAGCAAAACCAACACCTTGCTCAGCTTCGGATAAGGTGCTGCCGCCCGGCGGGCCAATGCCGTCAACGCCATGATGCCGCCTTCACCCTGGTTGTTGGCGCGAAGGATGAACAACACATACTTGACCGAAACCACCCATATCAGCGACCAGAAGATCAACGACAAAATACCGAGTACCCCGTCGTGGTTGGCTTGCACGCCGTAGTGACCGGCGAACACCTCTTTAAGGGTATAAAGGGGGCTAGTGCCGATATCTCCGTACACCACTCCGACAGCGGCTACGAGCAATCCTGCCGCTGATGTTTTGCGGTGGGGTTCTTCAGTTACGTGGGTCGCTGTTACGCTCACTTTCTACGTCTCGAATGTTGGGGGCCAAAAACGCATTCCGTGAGATTTCAAGGCCGGTGGGGCTTTCATGTAAGTGATAAGGCCGGTACTCCTTGTGCCGCCAAGTGTTCACTCTTTCTGATCAGATCTGAGACCACCGCGCATCACCTTCTCTACGTGAACCGCCGCGTGTAGCCATTGGAGGTACTGACGGGAAACAGGACAGGCGAAGTGTTGCGAAGGCATCGAGGCGCTCACAGTTCGCGCGCGCCAGTATCGTTACGCAGTAAGAAAGCCACCGTAAAAAAACTGTAAAAATTTCTGGGCCTATGCTGACAGGCACAGATCTTCGAAATGCTCCCTTAATCGTTATAGCGACTAAAACCTTATTTTAAGGCTGGTTAAGTTCGATTGGTCATAAGGACGCATGGGCAGACTGCGCTATAACCCGTTATCACAAGAAAGGGCTTCGTGATGAATCTAGCATTGGGTTTAGGTCGGTTTTTCTCAGGTAAGGATGTGACGGCGAACACGGTACAGTTCGATCTGCTGCGCTGGTTCTCGCTCGTTAGCATTCTTATCATCACCGTCGTTGCTCTTGGCTTGGGATTTATTGCGACGCGATTTGTCGTCAACGAAAGCATTCAGCGAGATGCCGTACTCACGGCTCAATTCATCCAGGCGCTTGCTTCGACTGAGGTCGCCCGCCACAACTTGCCTAACGCTCAGATGGGGGAATTGCTCGATCCACGTGAGGATGCGAGCTTTCCCCTTGAGGAACAAGCCAACCGTCAAAATGCACGTAAAGAATTTCTAGAACACATTAACCACATTGCACGCCAACCCGACTCGTTGCTGATCAGCATTTATGCTCCCGATGATGTCGTCATCTGGTCAAGCAATCCGGATTTGGTGGGTCAGACGTTTTCGGATGACGATGAGCTTGAAGAGTCGTTTTCCACCAAGGAAAGAGTATTCGCCACGTATCACGAGCTTCAGGGTGACCGCGAGGAGCAACAATTCATTCGTGCGCCAACGGGCCTTTTCATTGAAAACTACATCCCGATGCTGAACTCTGAGGGTAAAGCCGTCGCGCTCGTAGAGATTTACAAGGAGCCTTCGGATTTGATCACCAGGACTCAGCGGGGATACATACTGATGTGGCTCGCAACATCCTTTGGCGGTGCTTTGATCTACCTGACGCTCTACTTGATTGTTCGCCGGGCAGCGAGCCTGCTGGTGTCACAGCAGAAACAGATTATCGAAAATGAAACCTTCGTGGCGTTGGGCGAGATGTCTGCCGCGATAGCTCATAGCTTGCGCAATCCGCTAGCCACGATCCGCTCCAGCGCCGAACTAGCGCAGGCAATAGCCCATCCTCCCGTACAGAAGAGCATCACCGACATCATCGGCCAGGTAGATCGGATGTCAAAATGGGTACGAGAGTTACTGCTTGCGTCGAGCCCCACGACAGGAGTGGTCGAAAACGTAGATCCGTCCGAAGCGATCCTTGAAACCCTGAACACCTTCGAGCTACAGATTCGCAACGCTGATGTTCAGGTTGAGTTTACGGCAACGGCAGCCCCGAGAGTGGTTAGCCAGCGTGTGCTGCTGTCTCAAGTGCTCAATAGCCTGTTTTCCAACGCACTGGAGGCGATGCCAAACGGTGGCCGGCTACATATTGATCTGGAGTCCGATATGCGCTCCGGCAAACTGCACATTACGCTTCATGATACCGGTAAGGGTATGACGCCAAGGCAGAAGCAGAGGTTGTTTCAACCGTTCTCAACGAACAAGCAAGGTGGGCTCGGTGTAGGGCTAGTCATGGTCAAGCGGATAATGGAACGCTTTGGCGGGAAGGTCAGTGTGACCAGTCGAGAGGACGAGGGAACCCAGGTACGGTTGAGTTTCCGGATTGCCAAAAGCGATTAAAACTTTAAACAAACAAGGCCGCAAATGCGGCCTTGTTTTCTACGTTTACTCTTTACGCAACAGCACCCGTGTCACCCGGCGCTCTTGGACCTCAACAACGGTCATGCTCCACTCCTGCCACCGGAGCTTATCTCCAATGACCGGCAGACGATCCAGCAAACTCATGACCAACCCTGCAAGCGTCTGATAGTCATCAGTCGCCTTAGCCTGGAAACCGATGTGTTCGCGAATCTGGCTGAGGTTCAGCGCACCACTGACGAGGAAACCTCCATCCTCAGCAACGATGTTAGGGCCCTCAATTTCACTCGCATCCGGCAATTCACCTGCGATGGATTCTAGAATGTCAGTCATGGTGAGAATACCGATGAAGTCACCAAACTCGTTCACCACGAAAGCGATGTGAGTCGACTCTTTGCGCATCTGCTCCAACGCGTTGAGAATCGTGAAGCTGTCCAACAAGTTGATTACCTTGCGAGCCAGGGTTTCCAGATTTGGCTGGTTACCCGCCAACAGCTCTTTCAACAGCTCTTTTTTATGGACGAACCCCAACGGCTCATCAACTCTCCCTTCGCGTATCAAAGGCAATCTGGAGTACGACGAGTGCATCAGCGCTGTGCGGATTTCCTCTGGAGTGTCAGACAAGTCAATGTGGTCGATTTCTGCGCGCGGGGTCATTACCCCGCGTATAGGGCGTTCCGCCAACTGAAGAACGCCACTGATCATGACGCGCTCACGTCGATGGAAGACCTGATCGGCATCACCGCCTGACAGCATGTCAGCGATCTCCTCACCGACCTCGTCTGCACCCAACTTGTGGCCACCCAGCAAACGCATGACGGCATGCGCGGTACGCTCACGCATTGGACGATGTCCCTGCAAACTCGTCTTGCGACGAGAGCGTGCAACCTGGTTGAACAGCTCGATCAGGATCGAGAAGCCAATCGCTGCGTAGAGGTAACCTTTCGGAATGTGGAAGCCCAAGCCTTCAGCCGTCAGGCTGAAACCAATCATCATCAAGAAGCCCAGGCAAAGCATGATAACGGTCGGGTGCCTGTTGACGAAATCAGTCAGCGGCTTACTCGCGATGATCATCACGCCGATGGAAATAGGGGAGCACTCAGACGGCTACAAATGCTGGATGTCCCAACCCTGCTCGCGAAGCTGCATGCAGTTGGCTTCGAATGCTTCTCCCTCGCCGAGCGCTCGTCTGCTGATTGCCAGGCAGAGCAGGTGAGTCGGGCGTGTCATCGCTACATACATGGCTAGTAGGCGCTGGGTAGTTCTCTTCCCAGGTCGAGCCCCGCCGTGGCTGTTTTGCCCGGCAGCCCACGGCAGCAAACTCGCGATGAAGTGCTTGTAGTTGAACGTTTCAAGCACAAGCGTCGCAGTGTGGGTCTGCCCCTTGCTCGAATGAATAGAGCCGAGTTTGATGTCCACCACGCCATTTTCATGAGTGCTTCGGAAGGTATTCACTGCATTCTGTACAGCCCCTTCCCGCAAAACCTCTGCGCTTTCCGCTATCCAAGCAAGGTACCCCCGTGCTGTCTCGGGTTGCTCATGCGCTTCAGCAAGCACTGATGCCAAGTCGGAGAAGCGGCGTGCGTAGGATGACCAGTTGTCGGTGCTGATGATGTTGGATGTGAACAGCAGCTCAACCACCAATTGTTGGTAGCTAGCCAAGTCTTCTGGGTTAGTTAAAAGTTGCTGAACCTGGACGTGCTGCCGGGCCCCCACCTTGATCTTGATGGCGAGGTTGGTGAGGTTCACCAGGTGGAGAAGCCCCTTGGCGACTTCCTCAACGCTATGGTGTGCGGTATCGCCTTTAACGAGATTACGCTTCGCTTGACGAATACGCTCAATCAACGTCGGAGGGCGGTATGTTCCCGAACCTGCGTTACGGTCATAGCCTTCCCAGTAATGCCCGACCGTTTTTGGATAATGCAGTGGGTCGGCATCGATAGGATCGAAGTCTCTATGGGTATAGCCGATCGCCGAGACTATGGCGTTGCCCCGTAGGTCAGCGGAGAGCTCTTGGAGAACCAGGTGCCCATAAGCATCCAGTACACCGCTGCAGTCGCCATCAGGGAAAACAAAAATGGTGTGGCGGAGCGGCGCTTCTTCACCCACGCTGCGCCGCCCGGAAAGCCCGTCTGCAACAGCACGGAAAGCAAAGGGATTTGCCAGCAACGCGATCGACTCATCGAAGCGAAAGCTGCTGGAGATGTCGACTGCTCTGCTTCGATCCGGAAAGTCACTGCCATTGGTGTGGATGTCCGATTCGAAAATCGCTTGGTTGGGATCGCCAACTCGCGTCACGCATATCCTTGAATTGTCCCGGGGGAAAATAGTGCTCAGGTAGTCGTTCTGCATCGCTGAGGTATCTTGCATCTCGTCGATAAAGACGCAGGGAAAACGGTGCCTCAATCCCTCTGCGATGCTTGGCCGCTCATTGAGCTGGGCGGTGCCCAGCACGAAAATTTCGTCGTAGCAGAAGTAACCTTGCCGGGCTGCCTTTCCTACCGCTCTCGCCATTATTTGATAGCTTTGAGCATCGGGGCCACACGGAAGGCTGCCCCGAGCGACCCCAATGCGAGGATTGGAAAAGTCTGTACTGGCTAACCTGAGCAATTTGGTATCGAAGGTTCTATGTCCTAGGAAACCGCGCAGAATCCTCCTGTCTTCTCGTTCCTCCCACATGTGCTTTGAGCGCACCCGGTGAGTCAGCTCATCATCGATCGCGGTAAAACGGTGTTGCGCGGAGAGCAGCCAAGGCGTGGCAAGGAAGCGCCTGACGAACCCATGAATCGTGTCGATGTAGTGGGGGTAGCTCAGCAGTCGGCGACCAACATCAGTGTCGCCTAGGCGCTGCTCGATTTCCTCGCGGGCTACGTTGGTGTGGGATAACACGCAAATCCCGCGAGTGCGGCTTTTCCAGTTGCGTGCGAGGATGGCGAGTTTGGCCACAAGCAATGTGGTTTTACCGCTTCCCGGGCACGCCGATACGTCGAGTGTTTCTCGCGCCCTAAGAAACGCTATGCGCTGCTCGTCCAGGCCCTCAAGCTTCATGAGTCCTGAGATCCAGTTGATGTCCTCGTCGGTGATTTCGGGCACCAGGTCACGGAGCGTGATCATGGTGTCTGCCGCTCAGCTTGCTGTTGCGATGGCTGGTGCTGTTCGTGGGGCACTTCCAAGCGAGAGGTCACATAGTTGATCGCCTCAAGGAGGTAGTCGGGGAGTCTTTCCTCCAAACCCTCGCGAGGCACCAATATCCTCTGATAACGCTGCTCCAAAATATCGACAAAGTACTGAGCGGTGATGGCCTTTGAGGCGACCTTGCGGTGGAACAGGGCATAGATAGTAGAGCTCACTTGCTCAGGCGACATGTCCGAGTTGTGAAGGCCATCATACTCAACAATGGCCTGCTCGATTATCTGATCATGCTTTTCCCGACCGGCATGAAGCGCATCATCCTTTGCAGCCAGGCGTGCGGCGATCAACATTTCGCGTGCCATGCCGCTGAACGCCAAGTCGTATTCCAGCGTCCATTGCTCCGCTACGAACGTTTTTACATTTTGCTCGTCGTTCGATTTACGCAGGCGGCGTCTCTCCTCCAAGCCGAGGACCTGACTCTCATCATCGACACCAAAATCGCGCGTTGCACGCCACTTTCTTTGTCCAGTGTTTTCCCATTTCGGATCGTCAGCACCTTCCACTAAACCCAGAATTTCTGGAGCGCAATCCGGCATGACGTCCATGTCCGAGACGCAGGCTACGGGGATGTTCAGAACACCCGCTCCAGGGGTCGCACGTTGGAGGATTCGAGCATAGCGGCCAAGACCAATGCCCCCTACATTTACGACCGATACCCCATGGCGGGTTAAGTCTTTCTCGAGCAGCTTCGCCAGCGCCGGAAACAGGATGGCCTCCGCATCACCCTCGACGATGAGCACCCCACGTGCGAAGAACAAATTCGCCTTGGTCACGTCCAGGAAGCGGGCGAGGAAGCGATAGTCTCCTTCATCCAGCTTCGTATGCTGCTTCCCGAGCGAATAAGCTCTGCGGCCGTGCATAAGCACTAGATTGTCCAAGGCGATCTTGGAGCTGAGGTTGGGACTATGGGTGGTGAGGATAACTTGTACCGGGCGCGTTTCGCTTTCCTGGCTGCCCTCATCTGCAGTTGCTTCGCGATGGCCAGAGGACTCAGCTGACGGAGTTCCGAAGCCTTCGTTCCACGGGAGAGAGTCTTCAACGCGCTCACTGTTCACTGTTTCTCGATTGACAGCGGGGGAGGTGACTCTGGGCTTTGCTGATTCGCTCAAAAACTCCATCAGGCGCAGTTGTCGCTGGGGATGGAGATGTGCCTCGGGCTCCTCAATGAGTAACAGCGGAAGCCCGTCAGGCTCCTTACCCAGCAACAGCAACTCACAGGCCATGAACATCAGGTTATTGGAGCCCATTCCATACTCGCCACGAGCTTCTTGTGATCCTTGGACAAGAAGACTCAGCTCCATGCGTTCCAGTATCTGTCTGAGGCGAGCAGATTCGGAACTACCGTCGACGAAATTGATGCGCCCGTGTAGCTCATCACCTTCAAGCGAAAGGTGGGACAGGTAGTTGTCGTTGATTGAGCCTTCTGCAGCAGCCACACCTGGGTGCAGGTTCACCAAATGCCGTAAGTAACCTGCCAATCCAGTGAGGCTCAGCGATGCGGGATTTTCCAAGGGGCGATCGATATCGAATCCACTACCTCCCTTGATGTTTGGGAAGTTTTTGAGTACCTGCGACAGTCGGGATCCACGTCCCGGAGACATTTCCCGCGTGGCGTCGCGAAGGGGGCGCAGGTATGCAGCCGCCAGAAGCTGCCGGACGTTGGTGTCGAGGCTTGGGCCGCCGCCGCTGTGACCACTGCGCACAGCAATATCCACCCAACGACGTGCTAGTACGTCGTCCGAGAGCCTTCGTGCTGTCCAGTGGATGTAAACGACTGCAGCGTTCCCATTAAACGTGACGTACTCAGACAGCGCCCCCTGATCCGAGACGGATAGGTCTGCAAATTTGGCAATGATCGTGATCTGGCTCGCCTGGGGTCCTTCAACTGGGATGTGGAAGTCTTCAGGCTGTATGCGTACATATTCTCCGTCACGCGTCTGGAGAACGAATCGCAGGGCATCGATGACCGATGATTTCCCCGCGTCGTTCTCACCAACCAGTGCCGTCACGCCCTTGTTGAATTCGATGAATAGGTTGTTTGGCTCGGCGCCAAACTGACGGAAATTCTGAATTTTGAGTGCTGACAAATACATCCATGTGTCCTGTCATAAAGGCCTGCAGTGCAGTAGGCGGGTTAGTCAATAATACTGGAAATCGAGCAAGCAATTTGCTTGGCGGCGAGATTCAGGTGAGCAGTTGCAAATCCAGTTCTGTATCGATTACCTCTGAGTTGCGCAAGGTAGGCGTACCTCACCCGTCAGTGAAAGCTGGAAACGGCACTACCTGTAATATTACGATCTCCTAGGCCATGATTTTTAGAGGCCCCAGTAAGACGTAGGCGGGTGGCGTTGATCATGGGGTTGGAGAAAATTATGAGCACTCTGTCCTCGCTCCCCGAGCGTATCAGCTTCAGCAACACCCTCCCGAAGACTATCCAAGGGATCAAGAGAAAAGCCAAGAAAATTGGCGTGCCTGGCCAAAAGCACTCCGAGGCGCTCGATATCGTTGCGCGCGAGATGGGCTATCGCGACTACCGTCAGGCACAGCAGGCATTGGCATCTAGTGAAGGGTTCTCAGAAGTAAACCAAACCGGGTACCCAGTCTACCTCTGCGCTTACTGGCGGAACACGGATACCACGCCTCGCTCGGTGGGTTGTGAGACGCTGAGAGTCTACCTGCCTCGTCCTATGAACGACTTCGTGTCGAAGCATCAGGCAACGTATGCGCGCAACCTTGAGGGATTCCGGCGGGAAGCACCCGATCACCTGGAAATGATCTCCAACACGAGCAGCCAAGCGCGGGCGCGGGAGCTGCTGGTGCGCGCAGCGCTTTCGCTCCAATTCATGGAGGTGAGTGGGCTGCGTCCAGCAACCTCTCAAAAGCAGTTGCAGGCCCTCGAGCAGCTTGAAGGCTTTCCTTCGAAGGATCACGTTTCGCTGTGGATCGACCCAACATCAGGCATGTGGGTCGCGCTCGACGAGCCTTACGGCCATGTGAATAACGAGCCGATGGTGAAAGCGCGCACCGCGTGGATTACGCATAACACTCTGCATCTGACCAAGCCAGCTTGGGCAGGTCTGTACTACCCAAATCACGCGGTACCGCATCTGGTATCCCCTTCGGAGCACTTGCTACGCAAAACCACCGTAGCACTTGAAGGGCTGTCGCCTATTGCGGTGGTGCCTTCCGAGGAACAGCCATGGGGTGGCACGTCAGAGCCCTACAGCTCGCAGTTCATCAGCCCGGAAAGATTGGCCAGTGGTGTTGCGCGGCGGGCTCGACCTGGCACCACCTACGGCTTCAGCAAAGGTGCAGTCGAATATCACCGTGAAGCTGGATGCCCATCGCTCTGGCGTCCAGAGACGCCATTGAGCCAGGCAGATCACAGAAAGGTTGGTGCAGAGCTTCAGTGTCTGATGATCTCGCCCATGCCCTTCAAGGCCTATCAGAAGATCCGCGCTTGGTGCTCTACCCTCGAAAACTGGATGTACTCGGAATACCGGGACGGTGAGCGCAACCAGAACTTCGAGAATACCTACTACGGCGGGGAACCTTCCGTATACCCCACTGAGCCGGAACAACTCTCCGCCCTGAAGCGTATTCGAACGATCGTCATCAATAGGTACGTGGAATGCAAGCCACGTAGAGGACTGCTGAAGGGCCTCGACATCGCTACGGCAATCATCGAAGGGCAGGCCACTTAGGTTTCCTCTTGCGAACTGTCAAACCAGCCTTCTATCGCCATACCAGCAGAATTTATAGCGGTAGATGACCTTCGCAATAACACAGGAGCCGGAGGCCAGTGTCCTTGGCAGTGCAGGATGGCTCGATCTAGATGGAGCAGTTCTGACGGCACAAGTGCTGTGCGCGAAGAGGCAGAATCTCGGCATTCGTTCAGTCAGTGAGATAGCTCTCTTCCATGTCAGGATGCGTCTCAAATCTTTCTGTTCCAAGGTAGATCAGGCCTACTTCTTTCGGAAGCGCATCCAACCGCTCAACCGTTTTGTTAATTCGTGCGCACTGCTCGGAATTGACATAGAAGCGATGGTTGTTTAACCAGTTACGATGGTCATGGTAGTTATCTAGCGTCGCTGCTTCCAATCCAGCAATATGATTTTCCAATAACTTACGGCTAACCAACCGTCTTATCTGCGGAATAATGTCGGTAGTACGATCATCTGAAACAACGATCGCAAGCCTTCGATGAAACTGCGCCCGTACATAGCGCACACCTGAGTTGTATCGTGATCCCCTTGAGGGAGTGCATTGCTCCGTAGCCTCGCCATCGAGAATAATCCCGATAGCGTAGCAGATCCCTAAGGGATCGAGCAGAATTGTCCCGTCGATTCCGCTGAAACTCCTGAGAAGCGATTCAGTAAGGCGAGTCGGAACAATGCTGGTACCTTGTTTGCTGAGGCGCTGCGCTTCGCTGGCTGCGTCTTCCGCAACAACGATCATGCTACCGTGATCTTGACTAATTTGCGTAATCAATAGGTTCCACAGATGGAGCGCATCTGCTGGTGACGACAGAGGAAAAAGTCGAGAATAATTTGCGAGGAAATCTGCCTTGTCGAAAGGCTCCTGGGGAAGCGTAGGAACTGCGTAGTGACTGCGAAGTAGTACCTGATCTTTGTAGCGCAACTCCCATAGATAGTGATCGATGAAGGCCACCGTAAACGCATCTTGTGCACTGTGATCGTGCGAATACCTCAGTTGCCCAAGTCCGTAGATATGGCGGCTGTCCGCGATGACTCCAACTCCTAGCGTAGCCATCTGTAAAACTTTACGAACCCATCGGGGCTCACGAAAAGAAACGGGCTCAGAGAATTGAGCGAGGAACTCGATACTTTCGTTGTCGGGGGCAGCGAGTATAAGGTGTCCGACGCCTTCTGCACCCTCGTACATTAGGGACGAGACAAGGTTTAATGAGTCGAAGAGGTCGGTATGGTAATACTGCTGCTCGATTGAAAGCCCTGGCGTATGCAGAAAATCTTTTGCCGCAATGCGCACGACTTCCTCTGCATTTCTAATGCCGCGACGAGTAAAACGCCCGGGCTCAGGATTATTTAACTCTTCGGTGGCCTCACGAAGCACAGCAGATACGGAGGCGTGTATCAGGCTACGAAAGCCATATCCTTGCCGGCGATTTTCAATCGGTTTGCTAGGCAGCGGTGGGAATAGGCGGAAGGTTGCGTTAGGAATCTGCACGATCGGAGTGACATGATAGTCACCTATACGTCTAACCTCACCGCAGAAGGATGTTATGTCATGCTCGGAATCGAAGACCTTGAGTGCCTCTTGAGCGGAGGTGCGCACGGAGTCTCGACGGATCCACTCCGGCTTGTCCCGCATACTGGGCGCATCACTATAAAACATGGTTTGCAAGTCATGTTCACAATAAGTGGATTCGATCGACTCGAGCAAGCCGTCAAATAGTTTAAGCGGCCATTTTCCGTCTTCTGGCTCGACACACACTGGATTAGGATTTGTGCTATCGGGGCTACGAGCGCCGACGAGTAGTACCTCTGCCTCAGGCGGTGCTCCTAGCTCTTTCAAAACGTTTCGCACCAGCGAGCGAATGTGAATTCTATAGGTGTCTTGGTATCCCCACATGAAAAGGTAGATGGTGCGACCGCTCATTCCGAAATTACTCCAGGTTAGTGATTACACTGATCTTGCGACGGGCAATAAATTCAGGTTCATCTCACCATGTATTCCACAGTTTGATAGCGGCGTTGATAAAAGTCTCCGCGTCGATGCTTTCCCATGAGGTAGGCTTTCCAGTTCGTAGCAGGTAGTACTGCTCATTGGCACACACCAACTTGCTTTTGTCCGCCCCCTGCTGAATCCAGTTCATTGCAGCAACGAAAGATTCCACGTAGCTGGAGCCAAACTTCTCTTTCGGTACGTTGTACAGCAGACCTTCAAGATAGTACGACGGCGCGATGCCAGATTTTAATTTTCCATCCTCCACCAGCTTGCTTCGAAGATTCTTCAGAATACGAACCATTGGTTTGAACCATTGATTACAGCTCTGGTGTTTTCTTGTAAGGTTTTCCGAATGCTGTTTTGGGTAGTTAGCGATGCGTTCGCCCGCTGCATTGAAAAAGCAGATGCCTTGGTCATACTGCATGTCGTAATTGCTATTGAACTTCCTATATCGGCGGTACTGCATTGCGGCGATGACATCGGCTTTACGCCTACTGCCATTCGATGCTATGGCAATGGCCTTATCTCCCACTTTAACATCAGAGCCAAAGCGATTAGTGAGAGTTTGAACTACATCTGCCTTATACTGTTCATACAGATAGGACGCCGGAACCCTTGCTTGGTCATACGCTGCTTTCTCCTCAGGGGATAGTAGTGTTAGGTCGCTGTAGTAGACGTCATCAAGTCGTATGACCACATCCACGTCGCTTTCGGAGTAGATGTTGGTATCGTTGCCATAGGAGCCTTGAAGAAAGACCTTGTAGTTCTTCCCGTGATAGTTAGCATCTGGGCTCTCCAGAGTGCTTTTTATGGCGTGGTACGTTGCAGCAGACTGCGCGATAGACCCTTGGTGCGACCAGGTTTCGAGTTGCGATTCAGGTATTCCCATTTTGGGCCTCGCTCACTTTACGTCAAAAAGTCCCTTAGCTGCGCCTCGCGAGTGGCGAACGATTCGCTACCACGTTGTCGGAGTATATTCAGCTTATCAAGGTCGTGCTCCAGCAGATCTGTTGCCATTTCAGGTCGTTCGAAGCTATCGCTGATACGAATCGTGGGGATGTCTTTGAATAAAACGTCGCGCAGCTGATCCATGGATTGGGTATTGATCTCTAGGGTCTTCTGGAGCAGCTGAACTGCAAGCCATTTTTTGGCTATTCGCATCAGCAGTCCCGGCTTCGGTTCCGGGTAAATGCCGACGCCGACGTTCACGACTCGAATGTCTTTGCGCTCTATTTTTAAGGCCACAGTCGCGTCTGCGATTGCAAAAAGGGTGGGGTTGTTGGCGCAGTAGCCGCCGTCGATCAGCTCGATCTTATCGCCCGCAGAGGTGACAACCACCGTTCTCTCAAAGAACGGATAGGCGGAGCAGGACGCCTGTACTGCTTCAGCGATGTTGACCCCGAAGCCAGAGCTGAACGTGCCTTTGCGGCCATGGGCCTGAGTAACGCTACCCTTGAAGATCATCGGTCTTTCGGTCATCCAACGAGTGGCTACAATACCGACACCTGTCTTGACGTCCTCAAAGGTCTTGTCTTGAAAAACCTCAGCAGCCAAATCTCGAAGTGCCACTGTTCTTGCTGTCGCTGATCGGCTGGACATAACGCGTGGTACGTGGGCAGTGTAAAGCGCGTGTATCTGGTCTGTCTCATACCCAAGAGCGATGAGCGCAGCAATTATCGCGCCTGTGCTCGTACCATAGACGAGATCGAATCGTTTATAGAGCGGGCATCCAAGCATAGCCTCAATTTCTTTGAGAACGCCTAAAGTATAAAAGCCCTTTGCTCCGCCGCCATCAAGCGCTAGCACACGGCATATCCCGTCGCCGGCATACTCCTTGATGAGCGAGGATGGTGGGTTTGAGTGTGTCATCCGTTCGTTTTCCTTATTCTCCATGATTGTATCCCGCGTCTATGGCGCTTGGAGCCCGTGCTTTTTGCTGTCGGTGTGAAATACGTTGCAGGATAGGCCATTGTGGCGCAAACGGAGCTGTTTCCACCGCCGGAGCGTCTACTCAATCACTTCAAAAGGAGATATGGAAATTTACTATTTTTCGAGTTTAAGAAAGGGGTTATCGGCAGGTATGGACCCGGCTTCGAAAAATAGTGCTGAGTTTTCTAGAAGATAGCCTTTGAGTTTTGCCTTCTTCCTGGGGCCTTCGACCTGACAGAGCCAGATATTCAAACCATTGTCGCGCTTTTTGTGGTTCTTCAGCCTCTCGAACTGTTTCTGCACCCATCGCCATTCATCACCTTCGTGATCGGCGCCCATTGAGATGCGCGGAAACTCCTGAGCATAGCGTTGAAATATGCCAGGCGTGACCAGAAATACGTGGCCACTCACCGTGTGCACCTTCGCCTTACTGTCGTTGATGATCAGCTTGTGGCTTTGGATTCCTTCTCTTATCCAATTCAGGAATGCCTGACCAGGGTCGCCAGATGGGAACGGGGGGGCGGCGGGCGGCTTTTCTAACGGTAAGTCACTGGTCTCTGGTCCATCCAGCTCGAGCATATCGAGCAGAGTTCCCAGGTAGTTGGTGTCTTCCGTTCCCATGGGAACTCTCGGTGACGAGCTCGGGCGCGATCCTGCACTCACAGTCTCGGGTGCTGCAATTGATGTCGGATTGTCAGTCGAGTCGTCATCGACTGTCACGCTCACAGTTCCGCTGAAAGCTTCTGGCCGTTCTTCGCTTCCCCAAATCAACGTTGGTTGAATGCGCAGAAATGTAAAGCTCTGCTGCCAGTTGCCCTGTGCGACGAGCGCAGTCCAGATGGCTTTGCCTTCGGGGGTCGACTCGACTAGCCCGTGCGACTGGAGTTCATCGAACACCGCGATGTTAGTTGAGGGAATGCCCTCAACCGATTGCGCCAGCAGATGGGCTCGCAGTTTATCCGTGACCGTCTTGCTGACCAGCCACAGCGCGTCCTGGGTCAGCCATGCTGCGGCACCTGGCTGGTTGAGTTTCAGCTCGTGTTGAACCAGATGACGCAGTCCGCTGATCAAGTGGTATTGCAACGAATGAATCGGCGCTTGCAGCGCTTTGCTCGGGTTACCACCGATGTTCTGCGCGGTGGAGACGCGGTCGGCCTGAATGACCAATTCGCCCAGCACGCCGGCACGTTCATATTGGCCCGCCAGGACGTACAGCAGGCAGGCCCACAGCGACGGAAATCCACTGAGCCAGTCCAAGATAGGTCGGTCGAGAATTTGGGTGTAGAGCAAGCCTGCGGCGGCTCCGTGCAGGTGGTAGTCGCGTCCTTTGAGGTAGCGAAAACGGTAGGGCTGATCCAGGGCACCCTGCCAAGGATGCCAAACA
>Ga0307405_10000032_pt1 | contig 98354 bp, 66 predicted proteins | sample 322Cmetagenome_2_FD_203311 | JGI IMG/M metagenome (GOLD analysis project Ga0307405, IMG submission 203311) | Maize rhizosphere microbial communities from greenhouse at UC Davis, California, United States - 322HYB-C-1 | ecosystem: Host-associated > Plants > Roots > Rhizosphere > Soil | place... | reverse complement strand
CCCTAATTGTTATCTGGTCACTAAGGGAAAAACGGTAGCGGATTTTATCATTGCATAGGTATAAAAACCTTGACGATCTGTTAATGAGCCGCTACCGAGTTAGGTAATATTTGTATATTATTAATAGATAAAAATAAACTATAATTCCATTATACAAATCTAAAGGACGACCTTTCTAGGGAGGTCTGTCATTGATAGCGGAGTCGATAGCTTTTAATATATCGAAAAACGGGTCTTCGACTATGCTCTCCACAGGAGTCCTTTGGACAGACTGACATACTAATAATTTATAATAAAATTTAAACAGGCGCTAAGTCTGAAGGTGAAATCGAACCCGTTTTTCAAGTTTAGTTATTGAGTTGGGGATTGGTTTCTCTTAAACTCACTTGGCCTCATGCCATATTTTGATTTGAATACCGTCGAAAAATAATTTGGTGAGGAGAATCCGACCATGTAGGTGATTTCTGCGATTGTATACCTTTCATTAATTAATAAAAATTTTGCCTTTTTTAACCTTCTGTTTATGATATAGTCTGTTACACTGCAATCCAGTAAGGCCTTCACTTTTCTGTATAGCTGCACCCTTGAAACCCCCAGGGCTTTACTAATCTCCTCTACACTGAAGTTTTCATTGCTTAGGTTCTGCTCCACGAGACCGGAAAAATCATTTACAAATTTTTTATCCAGGCTTTTTGAAATAGGTTGCCTGTTTCCAGAACTGATGTCGCTTGTGTAATGAGACTTTAGCAGGAGCCTGTTTTTCATCAGGTTCCGCACAGTCGCCAGTAAATATTCATAATTGAAAGGTTTAACGATATAGGCATCTGCCATACTCTCGAAGCCATTGATCTGCTGTTCTACACTGCCCTGTGCGGTGAGCAGAATGATTGGGATATGGGATGTACGAATGTCGGATTTGAGCTTCTCTGTAATTTTCTTCCCGGAAAGGTCTGGCAGTACCACATCGCAGATGATCAGATCTGGTACCTGCTCGTAGGCAGAAGTGATTCCGCTTTCTCCGGTATTTGCAATAAATACCTCGTATTCCTCATCAAGTTTCTCAGCCAGATAATGCAAAAGGTCTGCATTGTCTTCGATTATCAATACCGATCGTTCTTTTAGTTCACGCAACAAATCATGATTCTTTTCTCTCTTGAGATGCTCTAGTTCGCTCGTATAGATTTTTGCATTTTCATAAAGCTCTTCTCTTTCCGCCTGTTGGGTGTGCCTCTCTTCTTCCCGAAGGTGTGACGACCCAAGGGGTAGGGTAACGGTAAAGATAGTACCCTGCCATTTCCGGCTTTCTACCGTTAGGTCACCATGTAAAAGATTCATCAGTTCTTTCGAAAGGGAAAGGCCCAATCCAGATCCTTTTCTTGCATTCGAGTCTGCCTGATAAAAATGTTCAAATATATGCAGGATTTCTTCCCGATCCATTCCAGGTCCATTGTCCTCCACTTTGATAGTGATATGGGCATCGTCTTTACTCACTGTAATGTGAACCGTTCCATTGGCCGGCGTAAATTTTAGTGCATTAGATATCAGGTTGAAAATTACCTTATCGAACATGTTCACGTCAAACCATACTGTTATATCCGATTCTTTAGTGAAGAGTCTGAGGTCTATGTTCTGTTTTTTTGCAGCGAGCTGAAAGGTCTCAATGATGTCTGCAATAAAATCTATAATATTGTTCGATGTCGATCTTATACGCATTTTACCATACTCAATCTTCCTGTACTCAATGAGCTGGTTGATCAGGCGCAACAAGCGAAAAACATTTTTATTGATCAGTTTCAGGTTTTTTCCTGCAAGGGCGTTAATTTTTTCATTATTAAGCAGATCTTCCAGGGGAGAAAGTATCAGGGTAAGGGGGGTGCGGAATTCATGAGATATATTGGTGAAGAAGTTCAGCTTGGCCTCTGTCGCCTCTTTTGCCTTTTCAGACATCTCAATAAGCTTATTACGCTGGTTAAGGATTTCCAGGTTATTCGCCTCTAGGTTTTTGTTGATTTTCCTGTTTTCCAGTAGGGAGAAAAAAGCCAGTCCCCCGAAAACCACAGAGAGCACTAGCGTAACCACGGTGATGTTTAATGTAAGCTGTTGATTGTCAAATAAAGAACGTTGTTCAGCCAGGAGCGATTGCTGCCGTTCGATATCTCTCTGCTGGCTGCTAAATTTGCTCCACTGCAGTTTCATAAGCTGAACATTCGATGAATCTATAACCACAGATTGAAGGATATTTTCTTTAAGGATGGATTCTTTTCCAAGGATACGGAATGCTGTAGAAATTGCCTCTTTGCCTCCTGTTGGATAAAGCATGCTGGCATCTATCACTTTGTCATCAATCATCTGGAGGCCGCCTCCTTGTCCGGGTAGTGCATCTATTCCAATAATGGCCACCTTCCTTTTTATTCCGAGTTTATCCAACGCTTCCCTGGCTGCAGAAGCCATCTGGTCATTGTGCGCAAAAATTAGATCTGTGCTAGTTAATGTCTCCTTCATTTTCAGCAGCTCATCAATAGCGTGCGATTTTAACCAATCTCCATAGATCTGATTCGAAATTCTAATATTAGCGGATTTTTGGAGCCCTTCGGCGAATCCTCTCTGGCGCTCTATTGTGGGAGAGGAGCCGGGAAGTCCCATGATTTCCAGAATATTTCCTTTCCCTTTAAGCAAACCAGATACATATTGTCCGGCCATCTTGCCAATCTGATAATTGTCTGCACCTACATAAGCGGTATAAGCCGAAGATGATGTTTTCCTATCGATAATAACCACAGGAATACCACTATTATAAGCCTGTTCAACGATTGGAGTGAGCGGCCGGGCCTCGTTAGGAGATATAATCAACAGGTCGATATCCATTTTTAATAGTTCCCCAACCTGTGAGATTTGTTTTTTATTGCTGTTGTTTGCATCTCTATATATCAATGTGGCACCCGGATGCAATGAAAGTTCCATTTTCATCTCTTCCAGCATGGTTTTTCGCCACAGATCTGAGCCAACGCATTGTGAAAAGCCTATAACGTATTTTGCTTCCTTTTTCTTGTCGCTACAGCCACAAAGAATAGCCGTTAGGGTGACCAGTATAAGTATCCTATGAAGGAGGTGAAGTCTTGCGGTCATATCTATCATTTTAATAAGGGCAGTGTCTGGCACCGGTTGTATCTGGTTAGGATCCTGTTTGTAAGAAAATAATTCTAAAGATAATCAAATTTGAAACTTTAAGGAATTGGCGCTCGGCTGCGGGTGGGAGGATGAAAGGTACAGATGCATCAAAACCTTAATATTGATGTTTCAAAAGTGTAACCACATCAGGCCAGATAAAAATAATAAATTTTAATTTCTTGATCGTCAGTTATTTATGTGATGTGTCAAGATTGTATTCTTTTGGAACAGATTTGTTATCCTCCCTTCCTGTTTTTGACCAACTTGCAATCCTCAACCAATAAATAAACCCTTATGAAAAAACATTCCGTCCTGGCTTGGTCCATGGTCGTAGCCCTAGGCGGCTTTCTGTTTGGATTCGATACAGCTGTTATATCAGGTGCTGAAAAGTCCATTCAACAGTTTTGGAACCTTTCAGCATTTGCACATGGACTTACCATATCTATCGCACTTATTGGTACGGTAATCGGCTCTCTGGTGGGATCCCGTCCGTCTGATTATTTTGGAAGAAAAAATACACTTTATTTCGTAGCTGCAGCATACTTACTTTCCTCATTGGGTACCGCGCTGGCAGATAATTGGTATATCTTTTTAGCATTCCGTTTTTTGGGTGGTTTAGGTGTAGGGATATCTTCTGTTACTGCACCCATTTATATTTCAGAAGTGTCTCCGGCGCATAAAAGGGGGCGGCTTGTAGGGCTTTTCCAGTTCAATGTGGTACTGGGAATATTGATCTCCTATCTTTCAAACTATTTGCTAAGCCAGGGAGGAGAGGCATCCTGGAGATGGATGCTTGGTGTTCAGGCATTTCCATCTATAATATTCCTTGTGCTAATCTACTTTATTCCCGAAAGTCCAAGATGGCTTATACTTAAGCGTGGAGCATACGATAAAGCATTGGAAATCCTACGCATTATAAACCCATTAAACTGTGATGATGAGCTTGCCGCTATACAGAAATCCGGACAGGATATGCAGCGGGATAAATCTTCAGATGGACTTTTTTCAGGAAAGTACAAGACACCAGTTATCCTGGCCGTACTGTTTGCCTTCTTCAATCAGGTATCTGGCATAAATGCCATTATCTATTATGCACCAAGAATTTTTGAAATGGCAGGGCTTGGTGCGCATTCTTCACTTTTATCAACTGTTGGTATCGGAATGGTCAATTTTGTATTTACGCTTCTTGCGATCAATATTATAGATAAAGTTGGGAGAAAAACACTGATGCTGATCGGCTCTTTCGGGCTAATTATTTCTCTTGGACTTGTAGCAGTTGCATTTTTGGGCGGTTCATCCAGCGGGTTTGAGATCCCGGTTTATGTAATGCTCTTTATAGCTTTTTTTGCTTTTTCGCAGGGGGCAGTTATCTGGGTATTTATTTCAGAGATTTTCCCAAATCAGGTCAGGGCAAAGGGGCAAACACTCGGCAGTTCTACCCACTGGGTAATGGCAGCACTGATTGCATTCTGCTTTCCCTATCTGGCAGAGTCATTTGGAGGTGCAAACATATTTTTCTTTTTCTGTGCCATGATGGTATTGCAGCTGGTATTCGTTTGGAAGATGATGCCAGAGACAAAGGGGAAATCTCTGGAGCAGATAGAGACCGGAATTGTAATGCACTAAATAAAAAAGAAAGACAAGAATATGATCACACCTGCTATATGCTTTGGCGAAATATTATGGGATGTGCTGCCTGATGGGCGCATGCCAGGTGGTGCACCGCTAAATGTTGCCTATCACCTGAATAAGCTTGGACTGTCCAGCAGTATCATCAGTAAAATCGGAGATGATGAAAACGGAGTGAAACTGGAACGTTTACTTGATGGTTGGCAAATTAACAAAAGCCTCCTTCAGCGCGATACGATCCACCCTACCAGTGAAGTGATTGCCCGCGTGGGCAGCAGAAATGAGGTTTCTTATGAAATTGTGTTTCCTGTGGCATGGGATTTTATCGATCACCAGTCCATGATCGATAGCGCACTGCAGTCATCCACATATTTTGTGTACGGAAGCCTGGCCTCCAGAAATACGCTTTCCAGAGAAACGCTGTTCAAATTCCTGGAAAGCGATGCGATAAAGGTATTTGATATCAATCTCCGCCCCCCTTTCTTTGATAAGAGCCTTTTGGCAAATCTTATGGAACGGGCTGATATCATAAAATTTAACGAGTCGGAGCTACATATGGCTCAGATTCTTTTCGGGGGAAGGTTCATAAATGAGAAAGAGCAGGTCCGTTTTATACAGGAACGCTTCAATGTTCCAGAGGTAATCGTAACTAAAGGAGAATTTGGGGCTTCCTATTATAAAATGGATCAATCCTACCATGCCTGGGGATCTGAGGTGAAGGTTAACGATACCATTGGGAGTGGAGATTCATTTCTTGCAGCCTTCATTGCCAATCATCAATTGGGGCTGGCACCAAAAACCATTATAAAAAATGCGATCGGAATGGGTGCTTTTATCGCCACCAAAAAGGGGGGCTGTCCGGAATATGAGGTTGAAGAATACAAAAAGTTTATTGACGAAATATTTTAACTAAACATAGTACTAACCAAATCTGAATTTTTATGAGAAAAATTTTCCTTACCTGGCTTTTTGCCTGTATGGTAACGTGCCTGGCATTTGGCCAGACCAGGGTAATCAGTGGCGTTGTCACCGACAATGAATCCCTTCCTCTGGAGGCTGTAACCGTAGTGATCGTAGGTACCCAAAAAACGGTGACTACAGATGCCAATGGTAGTTTTAAAATTGAAGCTTCTGCCGGTCAGTCGCTGAGGTTCATTTATATTGGAGCAGAGCCATTAACCATTCCGATTACCGCAGAATCGGCCAATCTTAAGGTCAAACTCGACATTGCGATCAATAAGCTCAATGAGGTCGTGGTAACAGGTTATCAGAAGGAACGCAAGAAAGACATCACCGGAGCAGTCAATGTGGTTGATGTTTCAAAGATCAGGGATATCCCTTCTGGTAATGCTGTAAAGTCTCTTCAGGGAAGGGTTCCAGGGGTACTGATTACCACCGATGGTTCTCCAACCGGTCAGGCAACAGTAAGAATCCGGGGTATTGGAACCCTGGGCAATAACGACCCGCTTTATGTAATCGATGGAGTGCCAACCAAAAACGGGTTGGAACAATTAAATCAGAACGATATTGAATCTATTCAGGTGCTTAAGGATGCGTCATCAGCTACTATTTATGGTTCACGTGCAGCCAATGGTGTAATCATCATTACTACAAAAAAGGCCAAGAAAGGTTATTCAAAGATCGACTTCAATGCCTCGACATCCATTCAGAATTACGCCACCAAACTTAAAACGCTTAATGCCGAAGAAAGAGGCCGTGCCTATTGGCAGGCGGCGGTAAACGATAAGGCCAACCCCAATAATAATCAGATCTATCAGTATGACTGGAATAATAACTTTAACAATCCGGCACTCAACCGCGTGATCTTTCCGGAGTATATCGATGCGGCAAAGACCATGAAGGCTGCAGATACTTACTGGTTTGATGAGATTGCACAAAATTCGATTATCCAGTCCTATGATGCTGCTCTTTCCAATGGCGGTGAAAAGGGAAACAGTCTTTTTTCGGTGGGATATTATGATAATAAGGGTATCGTAAAAGAGTCAAGAAGCCGGAAATATACGGCTAGATTCAATTCTGATTACAATTATCTGGACGGCAAGTTAAAGATCGGGGAGAATTTTTCAGCAAGCTACATTAAGAATGCCCAGATCCCGACAAGCGATATTCTATTTGCCTCGCTCGTACAGCAACCTATTGTGCCGGTATATACCACAAGTGGAGGCTGGGGAGGCCCTGCAGCAGGAATGACCGATAGACAGAACCCGGTTAGACTAATAGAAGACAACAACCAGAATACTTATAATTTTTATAGGCTCTTTGGAAATGCATACGCGGATTACCAGATCATTCCCGGATTGAAATTTAGGACAAATTTTGGTGTAGATTATAACGGTAGCTATCAGCGCCTGTTAAAGAAATCATATGTTTCGGGCTTTTTGGCAGACCCTGCAAACCAGGTTAGCAATGCACAGACCTATCAGGGTAATATCATCTGGCAGAATACCCTTAACTATAAGATCACCAAAGATAAACATAACCTGGAAATACTCGCTGGTCAGGAATACATAAAGAACATCAGCCAGGAGTTTTCTGCAAGCAGACAAGGGCTGGCGATAGAAAATATTGATTATGCCTACCTTAATGCAGGTAGCTCAAATACCCTCAACGGGGGAAGTGGGGCAGGAAACAGGCTGTTGTCTTATTTCGGTAAGGTCAACTACAGTTACAACGACCGTTATATTGCCTCTGTAACTTTGAGAAGAGACGGTTCTTCGCGTTTTGGTAAAGATAACCGATACGGTACTTTCCCAGCTTTCTCACTTGGTTGGAGAATGAGTGAAGAAAAATTTATAAAGGATCTGGGTCTGTTTTCTGATCTGAAGCTTAGATACGGCTGGGGCCGGTCTGGAAACCAGGAAATCCCCAACAATGCCACACGATCGCTATACGCTGCTATTTACGGGACTGATCCAACATGGGACTTTGATAAAGGTACTGCATATGATATCACAGGTGCAGGTACAGGTCAGCTGCCCTCTGGCTTTAGCCTTATCCAACAGGGCAACGACAACCTGAAATGGGAGTCGTTAAGAGAATCGAATTTTGGTTTAGACTTTGGTTTATGGAACAATAAGCTTACTGGTTCTGTTGATTATTTTATTAAGAAAACCTCAGATATTCTAATCAGTCCTGCTTACCTGGCAGTACTTGGAGATGGAGGGAACAGTTACAGCAATGGGGCTTCGCTCCAGAACAAAGGGCTTGATGCTATTCTTACTTATGAAGATAAGATTGGTGATGATTTTAGCTTCAGCCTGACGGGTAACTTTTCGCTCTACAGGAACAAGGTGACCGATTTACCTAAGGATGTACTGGCTTCCTATCCAGGCAATGGTACTGACAAAAACGTACTCGGAAGGCCAATAAACTCCTACTTTGGATATGTTGCCGATGGCCTCTTTACTTCACAGGCAGAAGTGGATGCTTATGCCAGCCAGCCTGGAAAAGGATTGGGCAGGATTAAATATAAAGATCTGAACAATGATGGAGTGATTAACGATCTGGACCGCGACTTTATAGGCGACAATAGTCCTAAGTTCACCTATGGACTTAATGTTTCTCTTAGTTATAAGAACTTCGATATGAGTTTTTTCCTACAGGCCATCAATGTGGATGTGGTGAACGACTTTAAGACTTATACCGATTTTTCTTCACTTTGGACAGGTACAAACTGGGGCAGCAGGACGCTTGATGCCTGGAGTCCTTCAAATCCGGGCTCTAGCATTCCAGCACTTACTCTTGTAGACCGCAATAATGAAGGAAGGTTCTCTACTTACTTTATTGAAAACGGATCTTATCTCAAGCTGCGCAACCTGCAGATAGGTTATAATCTTAAAAAGGCACTGAATATGAAAATTCAGAACTTCAGGATATTCGTTCAGGGCAGTAACCTTTTTACCATAAAGAGCAAATCTTTTACCGGTACTGATCCTGAGATTCCAAATTATGGATTTCCTGTACCGGTTGTTGGTACCCTTGGGGTAAATATTACATTGTAAAATTAGATATATCAAAAGATGAAAAAATTAATATATACACTGGCATTCTTCGCAACCCTATTCTTCTCATGCGAAAAAGCACTTGATGAGCCGGCACAGGGCGTAGTTTCAGGCGATGATCTGAATACTCCGGAGAATATCGATAAAATGGTTATTGCAGCTTATTCTGCACTTGGAAATGATCACTATACTTCTCCATATTCCAGTATGTGGCCGTATGGAAGCGTTCGTGGAGGAGAAACCTACAAAGGAGGGGATGGCCCTGGAGACCTGTCAGAGTTTCATCTGTTTGAGACATTTTCCCTTAACAGGCCTGATAATGCACTCCTCGACCAGCTATGGTTCAGACTATATGTTGGTGTCGGTAGAGCTAATGATGCGTTGAGAAGAGTTAATACCATGTCTGCTACTGATTATCCAAATAAGGTTCAACGCCAGGGAGAACTTCGCTTTTTGAGAGGGCATTTTTATTTTCTGCTAAAGATTCTTTTCAAATATGTTCCCTTTATCGATGAGAATATGGCAAAGGCCGACTATCCGTCAATTTCCAACAAGACTTTGAGTAATGATGCGCTTTGGACGAAGATTGCAGATGATTTCAGAGCGGCCGTTACAGCGCTGCCGACAGATCAGAACGATAAAGGCAGGGTAAACAAAAATGCGGCAAAAGCATATCTGGCCAAAGTGCTGTTGTACCAGGCCTATACCCAAAGCGAAAATAACGCGGTAAGCGGTATTGATGCTGCTAAATTAAATGAAATAAACACATTATGTGACGAGATCATCGCATCGGGCAAATTCAGCCTGAGTACGGATTATGCCAGCAACTTTTTATCTGCTTCTGATAACGGCCTGGAATCTGTTTTTGCTATACAGTATTCAAAAGATGATGGTACGCCAAAGGGGAGACTGGATTATGGGCACGCCCTTAACTATCCGATGAACCAGGAGTATGGATGCTGCGGTTTTAATGTGCCCAGCCATGACCTGATCAATGCTTTTAAAACAGGAACCGACGGATTGCCTCTTTTTTCCACCTACAACAATACAGATGCGGCAGCTTCGCTCGACTTTCAGAGCAGTTCATTCGATCCACGACTTGATCATACCGTGGCCAAACCAGGTGCGCCTTTTAAATATAAGCCAACATTTGTATTCCAGCGCTCGTGGTCAAGAGCACCGGCTATTTACGATGCATTTGCCAGTATGAAAGAAGCAGTACTTCCCGATGACGCTTCTTTTCAGAAAGTACCACCATTTATCGGAAGTTCGAAAAACTGGCAGATCATCCGCTACTCAGATGTGCTGCTTTGGAAAGCAGAAGCACTGATAGAGCTGGGGCGGCCATTGGAAGCGGTTCCGCTGATCAATCAGGTTAGAAACCGTGCAAACCTAAGTCGTAACCTATTGAAAAATGCAGCAGGAAGCCCAACTTCAAATTATAACGCTCAGCTTTATCAACCTGGGGTAAATTGTACCTGGACCCAGGATTTTGCAAGACAGGCCTTAAGATTTGAAAGAAGACTTGAATTCGCTACAGAAGGTTATCACTTTTTTGATTTGGTGAGGTGGGGGGTTGCTGCGCAGACTATGAACGCTTATTTTACGGTCGAAAAATCAAGGGTTGCCCATCTCGCAGATGCCAAGTTTACGGCAGGGAGGGATGAATATTTCCCAATTCCATTAAATCAGATTAACTTTAGTAGCGGGGTGTACAAGCAAAATAGTGGATGGTAGTATTTTAAAAGAGGCTGTATCAAAAAGATAAATTTAAGAATTGTTAAAGAATTAAATTGGGATTTTCGTCATTGCCACGCAGGTGGGAACCACGAAGCTAATCTTAAAGCGTAGAAAATAAATATTAAGCGCATTACGATGCCCAGTCAAGCTGATTATGACGACTTTCCTAAATATTATTTTGTTAATCAAACAAGAAAATGCTTTTTTTTGATACAGCTTCATTTGCTAAAAATTAAATAATAAATCATGAAAAACAAATTCATAAGAACGGCGATCTTTTTACTTTGCAGTCTAATTTCTATTGGCGTAAATGCCCAATCTACAGGAGGCGAAAAATACAGGCCAGCTTTCCATTTCTCACCAAGGGCACATTGGATGAACGATCCTAACGGAATGGTGTATTATAATGGCGTTTACCATCTTTTCTTTCAGTATCATCCCGGGGGTACAACCTGGGGACCTATGCACTGGGGACATGCCACAACCAAAGATTTCTTTCACTGGGAGGAAAAACCCATAGCACTTTATCCAGATAGCCTGGGCACTATTTTTTCGGGAAGTATCGTAATTGATAAAGACAATACCGCAGGATTTGGCAAGAACGCAATGGTTGCAATATTTACGCATCATAACCAAAAAATCGAAGAAACCAAAACCGGCCTGCACCAATACCAGAGTATTGCTTATAGTAATGATGAAGGTGAAACGTGGACTAAATATAAGGGCAATCCTGTGCTTCCAAATCCTGGGATAAGCGATTTCAGGGACCCAAAGGTGATGTGGTACGAGCAAGGCAAAAAATGGGTCATGACTTTAGCTACAAAGGACAGAATTACTTTTTATTCCTCCCCGGATCTTAAAGCCTGGAAACGCGAAAGTGATTTTGGAGTCAACCTGGGTGCCCATGGAGGAGTTTGGGAATGCCCGGATCTATTTCCACTCAAAAACAATGGTAAAACGGTATGGGTGCTTTTAGTAAGCATCAATCCAGGAGGCCCCAACGGAGGTTCTGCAACCCAGTACTTTACAGGAAACTTTGATGGGAATAAATTCGTGCCAAATTCTACAAAAGAGAAATGGGTGGATTATGGAACCGATAATTATGCAGGGGTTACCTGGTCTAACACCGGCGACAAGAAGATATTCCTTGGCTGGATGAACAACTGGCAGTATGCCAACCAGGTGCCTACCAAGGCCTGGCGTGGTGCTACAACAATTGCCAGAGATCTATCGCTCGCAAGTGTAGATGGAGATTATTATCTTCGTTCGTTACCTGTAAAGGCAATTTCTCCATTATTAAAGCCTGTTTATAAGAAAGGACCTGTTACTATTGATAAGGAGATTGACCTATCTGCGTATGCCAGGCCTCTGGAGGGAAAGTTCAAACTTGATCTCAGCCTTGAAAATACCAGCGACCTGAATATTGTGTTATCAAACGTTAGCGGACAAAAGCTGATTATTGGCTACGACAAAAAGAACAACAGTTACTTTATCGACCGGACACTATCTGGCGAAACATCATTTGAAAAAGGATTTGCCAAAAAACATAATGCACCCAGGTTACTGGCTGATAAGAAAATCAATATTAGCTTGATTCTGGATGTAGCATCCGTAGAACTTTTTGCCGATAATGGATTAACTGTGATGACAGATATCTTCTTTCCGGATAGTGCTATTGAAACAATCAAGATTCAAAGCAATGGCGTTAGTAAGTTAAGCGGTCTTTCTCTGTCAAAGATTGACCAGAAGCAATTAAAATAGCATAAGAGGTTGTTTAAAATTGATGCAATTATTTTTACTATCTAATGTTTTTGTCACACTGAGCGGAGTCGATTGCTTTTAATATACCTAAAAATGGGTCTTCGACTCCGCTCAGACTGACATACTAATAATTTATAATAAAATTAAACAGACTCTAATCCAACTGTATACAAGCTAGGTGGTCTATCCACTTCAGACCGCTAGCTTAAAGGAATTAAGCCTGGGTTTAGTTCCAATAACCAATCAACCTCTTATGAAAAACTTTAATCACCAAGACCCTGGCAAATAAATATCCTGTAAGTATTCATTGAAATATATATCAATGACGTTTCACCGAAATTATTATTATCTTGTATTTTTAAGTTAATGTATATTTGTCGGACGAATGGTCAACATTAATCACACGGATGAAAAGTCTTTATTGCTTCAATTGAAAAACGGTGATGAGCGTGCATTTGAAATACTATATAATAACTATAAATTCCGGATCGCCGGAAATTTATTCAAACTTCTAAAATCCGATGACCTCGTAAAAGAAATGCTGCAGGAGCTTTTTTTTAAAATATGGGAAGTGCGGACACAGATTGATCCCGAAAAGTCTTTTAAATCTTACCTCTTTCGTATAGCGGAGAACCTGGTGCATGATTATTTTCGGAAAGTGGCAAAAGACAAACGTTTACTGACTAAAATAGTTGCTTCAAGTTCAGAGCTTTATCTTCATGTTGAAGAAGATATGCTGAGTAAAGAAGATGCTCAAAAATTGCAGAAAGCCATAAACCTGATGCCCCCTCAGCGTAAAATGGTATTTACACTCTGCAAATTAGAAGGTAAATCTTATAAAGAAGTAGAGGAGATTATGGGCATTAGTGTCAAAACAATCAGTAGCCACATGCTACAAGCCAATAGGTTTCTTAAAACGTATTTTAGAGATTCTCCTACACTTACCATTTCGATAGTTTTAGGCATTTTATTCAAAGGCTTTTGATCCTGATCGTTGTTTTTGGAAATTAATTGTTAATTTTTTATTAACTGACTAAGGATATTTTTGCTTAGCTCCGTATTAGCTGTAAAAATTGAACTTTGAAGCCATCCGATCAACTCCATATTCTCTTCAAAAAATACCTTAATAATAGCTGTAGTCTTGAAGAAACACAGCGTCTGATGAGTTATTTCCAACTTGATGAAGATCAGGAAGTGTTGAAAGATCTCATTATCGGCGTTTTAGAAATTGAGGACGAACGTTATGAAACTGATCCTGACATTGCCGGTGTACTGGCTAAGGTAGACCGGGATCTGTTCGTTCAGATTCAGGAATCAGCACAAGCCGTACCTGAAGGTAAAAATAAAATACTTAAACTTTGGTTAAAAATTGCTGCTGTTGCCGCTGTTTTGGCTATAGTGTACCTGGGTGTTTATTTTTTCAATAACCAACCGGAAAAGGTTGCCACTGTTCCCAAAGTTACTTTATATGATATCAAGTCAGGGGGCTATGGTGCTACGCTTACCCTGGCAAATGGCAGAAAGGTCAGCTTAGCAAATGCGTCTAAAGGTGAAATAGGAAGGGAATCAGGAATAGTGATCACTAAATCAGGCGACGGCAAACTGGTGTACCAGGTTAGTGAAAAGGTTTCGGATCCAAATGCTTCCAATACCTTGTCTACCGCTCGCGGAGAAACCTATCAGGTGCGGTTGCCCGATGGCACGCTTGTATATTTAAATGCCGCTTCCAGCCTCACCTATACCACCTCCCTCATTGAAAATGGAAAAAGAGTAGTTACCCTTAGTGGTGAAGGATATTTTGAAGTGGCGAAGGATAAGCAACATCCATTTATTGTAAAAACAAATCGGCAGGAAGTAGAAGTATTGGGAACTCATTTTAACATCAGCAGCTATGCCGATGATGAAGTGGAAAAAACCACCTTGCTGGAAGGAAGCGTGAAGTTATCTGCGTCAGGTAATGCTAAAGTACTAAGACCAGGGCAACAAGCAAAGCTATCCGCTGGCAAAATAAAGATTAGTGAAACGGATACCGATCTGGCTGTTGCCTGGAAAAATAATGAATTTGTAATCGAAAGTGAAAACATCGAAACAGTCATGAAAATGATCAGTCGCTGGTATAATCTGGAGGTTGTTTACGTTGGTGAAAAAACCACCCAGCGTTTCAGCGGCAAAGTGTCAAGATTTGATAAACTGTCAAAAGTACTTGAAATCGTTGAGTCAACAGGGGAAGCTCGTTTCGATTTAAAAGGGCGAACAGTCTATGTGTCAAAATAAACAAACTAAACTATTAATAGAATACTAACCTAAACCAACCAGATGAAAAGAAGATTACACTAACTCAAGACATGTTAAACGAAACCAGGCCCCGATTAGCCATCAGGACCTGGCAAAAGTTTGGAACATTCAATTAAAAATCAAACTAATAACCGCAGTCCTCCATACGGTCCAACGCAAAAGAGGCTGCTTAACCAAACCGACTACTAATGTATCAAAATTCAAGGAAATTTGGTATGCCTAAACGGCTGTACCTTAAATTATTGCTAACTATGCGCTTAACCATCGTAATTATAATAGCGTGCTTTTTGCAGGTGAGTGCGTCGAGCTTTGCCCAAAAAGTGACTTTAACCAAGTCGAATGCTTCACTCCGGTCTGTCTTCAAAGCGCTTAACCAACAGACAGGTTACAATTTTTTTTATACGGACAATTTGTTGGAAAATTCGTCGCCAGTAACCATCAATGTTAAAGATGCAGAATTGCCTGCTGTACTTAACCAAATTTTTGCCGCGCAAAACCTGGATTTTGTTATCCGTAACAAAACTGTGGTCATCAAAGCAAGTGAACTGGCCAGGCAGGAAGTTATTTCCGGTTTTGTTGGTGATGCCAAAGAACGTAAGCCCATCCCAGGAGTTACAGTGTCGATCAAGGGAACAAAGTCTACTGTTCAAACGGATAAAAATGGAAAATTTACCATCAGTATATCAGCAGGTGCAACTTCTTTGGAGTTCAGATTTGTAGGTTACAAGACCGTTGATGTGCCCATCTCACCTAATTCTAATTATACCATTTACATGGAGGAGAATCAGGTTACGCTAAATGAGATGGTGATTACAGGGATGGTTGACCGGAAGGTGAGTACCTACACCGGAGCTGCAAAAACCATAACTGCTGCCGAGCTTAAGGCGGTGAGTCCGGTAAATATTTTTGCAGGCATTGCTGCCCTGGACCCGTCTTTCAGAATGATTCCCAACAACAAGATCGGCGGGAATATCAACGCGCTTCCGGAAGTGACCATGCGTGGGCAAACGTCCTATCCAACCCTTGGTTCAGAGCTTGTTGGCAATCCAAATACACCATTATTCATTCTTGATGGATTTCAGGTTTCTTTACAGGCAATCGTAGACCTGGACATGAATCAGATTGCATCTGTGACTTTGTTAAAAGATGCCTCCGCTACCGCGATGTATGGCTCTCGTGGCGGTAATGGTGTGATGGTTGTTACAACAATTCTCCCACCGAGAGGAAAAGTAGAAGTTTCGATTACCAATAACCTCACTTTGTCATCACCAGACCTTTCTGTTTACAATATGCTCAACGCAGAGGAAAAACTGGATTTAGAACGCCGTGTAGGTCTTGTGGACAGTTATAGAGGACAAGCAATTAATGCCGAACGGTATAAAGCCGTGGTGAGTGGTGTAAATACAGACTGGAAATCTATTCCGGTTCAAACAGGCATCAACAACAGAACCAACCTTTCGTTGCGTGGTGGTGATCAGTCTCTGACTTTCAACCTTAATTTCAGCGGAAATTTTTTACAGGGTGTAATGAAGGGACAAGACAGGAAAAATTATGCGGGAAGTTTTACATTGAGTTACAAAACCAATAAATTAACGTTCCAAAATTATACGATTGCAACGCAGGTAATTTCTAATGACTCGCCATATGGAGAATTTAGTCAGTACCTGGCTTTGAATCCATACTGGAAACCATACGATGAAAACGGTAATGTAAACAAATACCTGGAAAACATAAATTTGGGTTTCGGAGTAGCAGGTTCTGTTGTAACGAACCCGTTGATGGACATTAATTACAACACTATTAACAATAGAAATAAGAACTTTAATTTAAGAAACAACACCACTATTCGTTACGACTATAGTAAGTCTCTATGGTTTACTGGTGCACTGGGCATCACCAAAGTGAATGGCACAATAGATAATTTCTATTCCGCATTAGACAGTCGTTTCAATAGTATTTCAGATATAAGTGCACGAGGTACCTATTCCAAAGACAATAGCGATTCTTTTACTATGGATGGAACAGGTTCTGTGAACTATAACAAGAATTTTGGAAAGCACGGCATTACTGTTTATGCAGGATTCAGACTTGCCAGCACCAACTTAAATTCATATAACGTATCGACACAGGGTTTCCCTTTTGATCGTTTAGATAACATCCTGTTTGCTGCGCAATATGCAAACAGCAGGCCTACCGGAACGGAAAGCACCATTAACAATCTTTCTTATACCGGAAGTGCGAATTATTCTTATGATAACCGTTATTTTACAGATTTCACGTATACAAGGGATGGCTCATCTGCTTACGGGGACAACAATAAATTTGGTAACTTCTGGTCTGCAGGTTTAGGATGGAACATCAATAATGAAGCGTTCTTGAAGGATAGCCAGAGTATTAATCTCCTTAGGATACGTGGTAGTTATGGTTCTACCGGTACATCTGTACAAGATCCTTACGCATCACAATTCAGGTACAACCTGGGTACATCAAATGGTTACTTTGGTGAAGTAGGTGCCTTTCCTGGTGGACTTGGAAACCCGAATTTAAGCTGGCAGCAAGTATTGAAGTCGAACATTGGTATTGCTTCAGCATTTCTGGACAACCGCTTGACTTTCAATGCGGAATTTTATAATGAAGTAACCCAGAATGCCCTGACTACAGTTTCGCTGGCACCTAGTACCGGCTTCCCATCGTATACTGAAAATTTAGGTAAAATCCAGAACAGAGGATTGCAGCTTGACCTGGGTTACACCATATTATCTCAACCTCGTACAGGCTTAAAATGGAATGTTTCTGTTAACGCAGCCACTAATAAATCTGTGTTAAAGGAAATTTCAGAGAAACTTAAAGCCTTTAATGCTGCACTGAATGCCAATAACCCCAATCAGACTGTTGAAAATGCACAGTTTATTGAAGGCCAATCAACAACCGCTATTTATGCGGTGAGGTCATTGGGTATCGATCCGGTAACTGGTCAGGAGGTTTATCTTAAATTAAATGGTACACCAACCTTTGTTTGGGACGTTAATGATAAGACCTATGTTGGCGACAGCCGCCCTAAGTGGACAGGAGCTGTAAACTCAAATTTCCTATACGCAGGTTTCGCCTTAAACTTTAGCATCAATTATAATTATGGTGCTGATTTGTACAACAGTACCTTATTAAATCGTGTTGAGGCTGTGGATGCACGCAACAATGTAGACCGTAGAGCTTATGACCTTGGCTGGACCGGACCCGGTAGTGTAAGTCCGTATCGTCGGATTACCAGTGGTGAGCCAATACCAACACAACTTACCTCAAGGTTTGTTCAGCGTGATAACAACATTCAGCTCAGCTCAATTAATTTAAGTTATCAGTTTAAAACACCATTCGTAAAAAAATTAGGCTTGCAGAACCTTAGTGTTAGCGCCACAACCAATAACCTGGGCACCTTCAGCTCCATCGAAATTGAACGTGGTACAGATAATCCTTTTGCCAGAGAATATACATTTGGTTTAAGTGCAAGATTTTAATTCAAAAAACAAATTCATATCCCAATGAAAAAAACAACATTAATTATAGGAATTCTGGCAATAGTTGCGGTGTTTTCCGGTTGTAAGAAATTTTTGGATGTAACCCCAAAAACAAGTCTGGCTGAAAAACAGCTGTTTACTTCGGAAACTGGTTTTCAGCAGGCTTTAACAGGTATATATGGCCAGCTGGCCAGTGACAGTCTTTACGGCGATAACCTTTCTATGGGTTTCGTTTCAGCTCTGGCACAAAATTATTCGACACTTAGTACCACCGGAGCAGTTCCACTTCAACAAACACAATTGCTAAACTATGCTTCAGTAGAAGTAGCGGGCTATACCAATGCCATCTGGTCTACCAGTTACAGTTCAATTGCAGCAGCAAATAAAATTATCGCAAATGCAGAGACAAACCGGTCTGTGTTAAGCAATAATTCGTACGCAATGCTGCGCGGTGAGGCTTTGGCCTTAAGGGCATTTTTACATTTTGATTTATTGCGCATGTTCGGTCCTGAATATACTGCCGGCGCAAACCTGAAGGCCATCCCTTATAAAAAAGATGTAAACGAAAACGCAGTTATACCGTCTACCACTGCTGAGGTGGTAAAATTCGCCTTAGCTGATTTGAAAGAGGCAGCAGATTTATTGCAACCGGTCGACCCGATCGTGACCAGTGATTTAAGGAGCAGACGGAGTAAACTGAATTACTATGGTATAAAAGCACTTGAAGCAAGAATTAAATTATACAGTGGTGATAAAGCTGGTGCTGCAGCTGCCGCAAATGTAGTGATCAACTCAAATAAATATGCGTTTGTTACCCCGGCTGCGGCCTCAGTAGTAGGCTTAGGGACTGTGGTGCGCGACCGCCTGTATTTCAACGAACAGGTGTTTATGATCAGGGTCAGGGATATATTGCCCAATGTACAACGTTATTTTAGATTTAGGGGTGGTCCAGGACAAAGCCTCACACTTACCGCTGCCAGCTTTTCTACGCTATATGAAACCGTATCAGGTGGTGGTGGTACCGACATCAGGTATGTATACCGCATTGAGCAGGATGGCGGAATACCGTTCCCCTCTAAATTCTGGCAGGCCTCAACCGCTACAACGACAATTACCGACAATTTACTGGACCAGTATGTACCTGGTATTCGCCTTGCCGAAATGTATTATATCCTGGCAGAAACTGCGGAGACACCTGCTGCCGGTGTCGGTTATTTAAATACGGTGCGCCAAAACAGGGGGCTTACTAATCTCCCGACAAACATTACAGCTACCGCACTTAAAACAGCGATTACCAGGGAATACCAGAAGGAATTTTATGCGGAAGGCCAATTGTTCTTTTACTATAAACGTATTAAAGCAATAAGAATGCAATTCCGTAATGTCGACATGGCGCCAGAGCAATACGTGCTGCCAATCCCAAATGCCGAACTTCAATTTAATCCGAATTATGGAAATTAATCACACTCGTATTATGAAATATTTATTATTTGTGACGATGGTTTTCTCCCTTTTTTCTTGTAAGAAGGAAGCAGTAGAAACCTATCAGGGAAAAAATGGCGTTAGCTTTTTTGCTTACACTTACCAACAATTACATACCACAGCCACGAGAAGTTACTCTTTTGCTTTTCAAAGCACCGTAAAAACAAGGGATACCATGTATATACCCCTGAGACTTACAGGCAAGCTGTCTGATCAGCCGCGTACGGTATTGCTAAAGGTGTCCAAAGGAACGACTGCAACTGCGGGCGTTGATTTTGAGCTTAAAGAAGCGACCATTCCACCTGGGGTTTCTACATTTAATTATCCTCTTGTATTGATCAACTCTGCAGGAATGGCCAGCAATGTCTATAAAATCGTATTGGAACCAGCAGAAACCAAGGACTTTACTTTGGGTACTTTGGGCCAGACGCCTGGTATTAACCAAATTACCGAACAAAACTTTCGATACTTGACGATAGAGGTATCCGGTATGTATACCAGACCTGCTTATTGGGACGGTTTAGAGTCGGATTTTGGAGGATTTAGCGCTGAAAAGTATAAATTCATGGTTAAAGTACTGGGTATAACAGATTTCTCTTACGAGAATATCGGGCTTGCAGGTTCTTTAAACTTCCCCGTGACGCTGAGAAATGCACTGGCCGCTTATGAGGCTGCAAATGGTCCATTGTTAGATGAGAACGGTCAACAGATATCGTTCCCTTAATTTAAAATATTATGCATTTAAAATACATTTTAAAGCTTAGCCCGGTTTTTATTGTCATCATGCTTGCATTTTCGGCCTGCAAAAAAGACAATCAATCGTTTAAATATGATCAAATTAACGATATTAAGATAACTGATGCTACAACCAGCTTTACGGTTCCTCAACTGGATTCACTGATTATCACACCAACATTGGCCCAAACAATGCCCGAGGGTGATTCATTTACCTATAGTTGGAAATTTAATACACCAACAGATACAACAACAATTGCTAAAACAAAAAATCTACGCATAAAAGTAACATTAAGCCCCGGCGTTTACCTGGTAGTATACAAAGTGACGAGCAACAGAAATGGTATTTCTACGCTAAAACAATATACCATCACCGTCAACGGAGTCTATCCAAATGGCTGGTACGTTGTTAATAGTAAAGATGGAAAAGGCAAGGTTTCGTTGATCCGTAGCGACGATGTGATCTTTGAAAATCCTATGGAGGTGGCCAATAATAAAACCTATCCAGGAAAGCCATTGGCCTTATATAATTTTGGAAAAGGTAGCTTCTTTTATTATTTCACCGATCAAAATGTGTATCGGTTTAACATGAACGACTGGCTGGAGCTTGGTGATAAAAGTTCTATACTTCCGAATTTGGCTACGCCACTTCCATTTAAAACTACACCAGCTTTTATCATGAGCACCTCGAAATTTGACCAGTTCATCGTTGCGGATGGTGGCTTATATGCTGGCATTTCGGGCTCGGTTTCAGATAACGTCAAGCCTTTCTCTCAACGCATTCCCGGCAACTATAATCTATTCCCAGGTGTGTTTCCTAATACTTATGATGTAAACTATTTTTACGATAATGCAAACATGCGCTTTATGCGAATGGGTATTCTTTCAAGAGTTCTGGAAAATGCACCTAGTACAACAGGTTCATTCGACCTGGCAAATGTGGGAAGAAAAATGATTGCGTCTGATCGCGGCATGTCGACGCTATTTGAAGAAGAAATTGAGTGGTATTTTATCATGGAAGAAAATAACAGACGCTACCTGATGTCCTTGACGTATGATAATACTTTTAATACTAGGCCTGGGGTTAATCAGGAAATGGTAAATAGTCCGGAAATTGCTAATGCAACTAACTTTGCAACTTCCTCCATCGTAAAACAACTTTATTATACTGTTGGCAATAGGGTGTATTTGTATGACATGCTTGCAAAATCAGCACGCCTGATTTACACTTTCCCAGCTGGATATGTAATTAAGGACATCGAGATGTTGCGCGGCACAAGCAAACAATTGGTGATCGGTGTGAACAATGGTGCAGCGGGTGAAGTATATTATTTCAGTATCAATGGTCCTGGAGAATTCACCAATGGTACTTATGATAAGAAATTTACAGGCTTTGGTGAAATTATACAAATTGCGCCTGCCAGACAAAACCTATAGTTACGAATTGAACCATAAATAATCATTTAGCATATATCATTATGAAAAAAATAGTCCTGCTTCTAGCAATCCTGACTATCGGAAAGTCTGCATTTACCCAGCAGGCACAACCGGCTTATAAAGCAAGTCTCGATTCTATGAAGCTATTTATTGATCTTTCAAAGAAAGAAGCCATTGTTAATCGCCTTGTCAAAGCCCATCCAAACGAAAGCTTTGACCAATACAGAGCTATACTCGTAGATAATTTTATAGTAGCAAAAAATTCTGAGAAGGCTTTATATTATTTTAACCAGATACAGGAAACTGCAAGAATTATGTATGTTGAAAATGTTACTACCGGTTTAATGGCTTATGATTTGAAAGCAGCTGAAACTTTGGTTAAGCAAGAATTGAACAACTCAACAAATGCAAAAGAAGAGCGGTTGTATTTATTACAGCTATATAGTCAGGTGGCGGATAAACTGGGCGATCATGAGAAAGCTTTCGCTGCTATAAAAGAGTGCTATGAGCAGGCTACCAGAAAAAGTGCAGGGTTGACTGCACAATATTATTATTTGATGAGCAAAACAGGCAGGTACCAGGAAGCACTCCCAGAGCTGGAAAAGGCCGTTTTGTTAGGCTTGGCTGATGATGATTTTAAGAATGAACTGAAAAAGGCCTATATAAATATGCATCCGGGAAAAGATGCAAATGCTTACCTGGCTACTTTAACCAAGCAGTTTGACGACAAATATAAAGCAGAAATAGCAGCCAAAATGATGTCGGAGCAGGCACCTGAATTTAAAGTCAAAGACATAAACGGTAAAGAAGTATCCTTGTCAGACTTTAAGGGAAAGACCATTATTCTTGACTTTTGGGCAACCTGGTGTGGCCCCTGTAAGAAGTCGCTTCCAGCGATGCAGATGATGGTTAATAAATATAAAAACGACCCTACTGTAAAGTTTTTGTTTATTCATACCTGGGAAACGGTTCCAAACCCCAAGCCTGATGCGGTGAACTATTTGTTAACCCATAACCTGGATTTACCATTGTATATGGATACTAAAGATTCCGTTACAAAAAAGAATCCTGCAGTATCGTCATTTGGCGTCTCAGGAATCCCTGCAAAATTTATTATTGATGGCAATGGTAAAATACGTTTCAAGGAGCTGGGATTGCTTTGGCCAAACGAGGTTGCCGTCAGGCAACTTTCAACCATGATAGAATTGTCCCGTTAAAATGTAATCACCCAAAGAAACTCATAGAAAACAAACTGTATGAAAAAGTTATTTTTAATATTCCTGCTGCTGCCTTTTATTGGTACGGCCCAAATTAAAGGCACACATTTTGAACATGGACTTTCCTGGCAGCAGGTAAAAGATAAAGCTAAAAAAGAGAACAAGTATCTTTTGGTAGACTGCTTTACAACCTGGTGCGGCCCTTGCAAATACATGGCCAGTACCATTTTTCCGCAGGAAAAGGTCGGTGAATTCTTCAATAAGAATTTTGTAAATGTTAAGATACAGTTCGACCAGACCAAAAATGACAGCGAAGAAGTTAAAAGCTGGTATGCGGATGCCCAATCGATGAGCAAAGCGTTCAAGATAAATGCCTATCCTACTTTTCTGATCTTCTCTCCGCAGGGCAAGCTTGTACACCGTATTGTAGGCGGTGGTGAGGCAGATGAATTTATCGCCAAAGCGAAGATGGCACTGAACCCGGAAACCCAATATTACACGCTACTGAAAAAAAGTGAGTCTGGAAATGCTGCTCCTGAGACCTTGAAACAGTTGGCAGTTAGTGCCGAGGCTGCCTATGACGAGGAAAACTCCGAAAAGTTTGCCAGCGCTTACATGGCTACACAAAAAGACCTGTATACCAAAGAGAACCTGGAGTTTGTGAGCAAATACACCAGAAGCAGCCAAAGCAAGGGATTTGAACTGATGTTAAAAGATCCTGAAAAGATAGATGCCATTCTGGGAAAAGGAAAATCAAATGAAATCCTGAGTGCCATTGTTCTGGAGGAAAACATTTATCCCGGACTTCGAAAATCCAAGGCAAATATAGATTCACTGGTTGCCGCCGCACAGGCGAAATACCCAACAGTAGACATCAGCAAAGCCACCGAACTGATAAAGATTCAGGTTTTCCATGCCGAAAAAAAATGGGACAAATTTCAGCCGGCAATACTAAGCTATATGAAAAAATATGGTGACGAAGTAACCGCTGATAGGTTAAATTTCTTTGCATGGGCGGTTTTTGAAAACTGTAAAGATACTGATTGTATTACTGAGGCGCTGAGCTGGAGTAAACGCAGCGTGGATGAGACTCAAACCAAGGAGCCTGCCTACCTGGACACTTATGCCAACCTGCTGTATAAGCTGGGCAAAAAGGACCAGGCGATCGCCATGCAGCAGAAAGCGGTTGATCTGGTTGCAGCCGAAAATAAAGCGAAATACCAGATTACGCTGGATAAAATGAAAAAAGGCGAATAAGCCTTTAAGATTAAGTAAAAGGGATGCAGTTCATGACACTGCATCCCTTTTTTATTGAGGCTACTAGACTAAGTTTAAAACCAGTAAAAATAAAATGTATCAATTGACCGCTCTATAGCAAAAAAATTGCGATAGATGCTGTCTTAGCTTTTAATTTGAAGACTAGTGCAATAGACCACTATCCTTCGACAGCCTGCCATTAACAGATTCTAATAGAGTGGTCGTCATCTCGATCCGGTAGCTATCGGATGTAGTGCAATCCCGAACTTTCGGGAGAGAAATCTTTTAAACGCTAATTTCAAGCTTATATCCTTTACCGCGTACAACAACAATGTTGATATTCGGATCATCTTCAAGCTTTTTTCTAAGTTTTGATATGAACATATCCAAACTTCGCCCCACGATAACACCTTCATCTTCCCAGATCTCTTTTTGCAACCGGCTTCTCTCTATAGTTTCATTAGGAGACAATGCGAAGATTAGCAATAACCGCGTTTCAGTCCCGGTTAAATCTGTAATATTTTCATTTATTTTCAGCTTCCGATTTTTCGCATCGAATAATGCCGAGCCCAAAGTGAAAAGGCTGGTATACTCGCCGTTAGGTAAAGTCTTTTGCCGCTTAACAGATCTCAAAAAAATAAATCCAACAACGGCTAAAAAAGGAAGGCTGGCGAGAATATAACCTTTCGTTGTTGCATTTACACCTGTAGGTTTGAATTTAATTTTGATCATATAACATGCCTTGGGCTGCTTTCTTCCTCTACAGGTTACAATATCATCTTTTTTGTTTTTGGATATAGCATATCCATAGGCTATACTGGAATTGCCACAGTTTAGTACATTAACAACATAATCACTTGTGAGCGGGTCTTTGGTAAACAAACGCTGAGTGGTATTCACCAGGGAGTCGGGTTGAAAAGTTAGCTCATTCTCAAATTCGATCTGGTATTCATTTTCAGCGATCTTTTTTATGGGAAGAACCCTCGATATACTGTCGCCCGATTGTAGGAGTAATTCATGCCCGATCCGGCGCAGCAAAACTTCCCTTCTGGAGATAGCAAAGTCGTCACCGCCAGTCATACTAAAAGCCACGCAGATTACAGAAATAAACGAGAGTAATATTAATCCAAACAGGTATTTGTGCCTCCCATAGAAGAGATTTCGAATAAAATCCATTTGCTAAGTTTATATTTACAAAGTTTACATTTTTATTTGCAATCCTGGTTCTTTAGATGGAAAGATATCAAAGTAATTTAGATGAATCAATTTTATACGATATAAAACCATCATGATTTTGCCGAAGCTAACAGGGTATAAAATTAAATCATGATCGCATCATCACCATTGAACATGCGTAGTAATATTCCTTCATTCACTTTCCATCTTCTTTTTTCGTAACTTCTATACAAAAATGGTATTTTTCGTCGATGGATGTGATTGCAAATTTTCCTACACTCGATATCAGTGAATTCTGGCCCGAGCAAAATTCGGGGAATAACTTGCTGTATCATGAAATAATTGGGAAAAGGCATATCGAAAAACCACACAAGCATGATTTTTTCCTTTTTATGCTATTTGAGCAGGGTAGCGGCATACACACCATCGATTTTGTAGATCATCAGGTTACTGGGGGGCAGTTGCACTTACTGTTTCCCGAGCAGATCCATAAATGGGAGCTCGGCGAAGAAACCCTTGCCCATCAACTTATGGTTAGTAGGGGCATATTCGAAACGCTGGCCAATTCTTTACGTTTTTCATTAATCTTATACCAAAATTATCCGGTAATAAACTTAAGTGCCGAAGCCTATGAGAAAATCCTGTACGAATTTCGGAGCATTAGATCCGAACTCCTAAAGCCTGCTATACTTTGGGAAATTATCAATGCGAGGATCAGGCTTATTGCGTTAATGGTTAGTGAAGAGGCCGAAACATTGTTCAATAACCAAACGGTTTACCAAACCAAACCTGTGTTGTTTAAATACCGCTCGCTGATCGATATGCATTATAAAAAGGAAAAACTTGTTGGGTTTTATGCCGATCAGTTAAATATTTCGGCAAACTATCTGAACATGCTCTGCAAAAAACATTTTCATGTATCAGCCACTGCACTCATTCACGAACGTTTAATCCTCGAGGCAAAAAGGATTTTATTAACTACCGAAAGGCCTATTAAAGCGATTGCCTTCGATCTTGGGGTTTATGACGTCGCTTATTTCTCCAAATTCTTCAAGAACCAAACCCGAATTACTCCACGTGCATTTCGCGAACAGTTATGAATTAAGCAAGAGATGGGCTGTAAATTCGATAAATAAGTATGGGTAGTTATAAATGATACAATTTTTAATGTAAATCCTACTATTCATAAACATAACAGAACATTATTTTTGTAATAAAGAATCCTGTTATGATAAATCCAAATTCGATCTCGAGAAAAGACTTTATTAAAAGCTCATCTATTTTGCTTGCAAGCACCTGTTTACTGTCGGCAGAGCAGGCCATTGCAGATGATAATGTAGACCGTTTCTCAGTAAAAAACTTGACCTTAAAAAATGTTAGGCTCGAAACGGGATTCGAATATGATCAGGATGGGGTAATCAAAACAAAAACCGGACTTTTCATTATTGAGATTGAAGGCGGTAAGGTGAAGCGTGTTCTTCCTAATAACCCTAATGCAAAAGCAATCGATGCAAAGGGATTTTTAATGCTCCCGGCTTTCAGGGATATGCATATCCATCTGGATAAAACATATTATGGATTACCGTGGCAGGCGCACCTGAAGAAGAACAGATCTGTAAAGGATATGATTGCTTTTGAGCAACAGATCATTCCTGAGCTGTTAAAAACTTCTATACCACGTAGTGAAAAATTAATTGAGTTGCTTCAATCTTACGGAACAAGTTCTGCAAGGTCGCATGTAAATATCGATCCTACCTCGGGATTAGACTCGCTGAAGCATTTAGAAATCGCATTATTGAATAAAAAGAAGTCATTTCACGCAGAACTTGTGGCCTTTCCTCAACATGGGATCTATTATACTAAATCTGCGGAACTGCTGAAAGAAGCAGCCAAAATGGATATAGACTTTATTGGTGGCCTTGATCCAACTTCTATTGATGGCGGTATTGAAAAACACATGGATTTTGTGGTGCAGTTGGCGCTAGACCATGGAAAGGGGATTGATATCCACCTTCATGAGTCGGGCGAATCTGGTTTGAAAACAATCGAATACCTGATTGATAAAGTAATGGAAAACCCAGCGCTGAAAGGAAAAACCTATGTAAGCCATGCTTTTGCATTGAGGTATCTCGATAAAGCCAAAACTGAAGAAATTGCTGAAAAACTTGGCGCTGCAAAAATGGGAATAGCTTCAACCATTCCACTCTCTGGTAATCCAATGCCCATTCCTGCACTTTACAAGTATGGTGTAGAAGTGGTAGCGGGTAATGATTGTATTGTTGACCATTGGAATACTTTTGGCATAGGAAGCATTTTGCAAAAAGCCAATATAGCTGCTCAAATTTATGGCTATCGTACAGAATTTGAACTTTCAAGGATATTGAAACTGGCTACAGGTAATATCCTTCCGTTAGATGATAATGGAAATAGACTCTGGCCTAACACTGGCGATAAAGCCAATCTGGTGCTGGTTGATGCCAGTTGCTCTGCAGAAGCCGTATCGAGGGTTTCACCTGTTAAATCACTTATACATGATGGGAATCTGGTTTTCTGATCAAGTGAAAATGAAATGAAATATTTTGATAGAATGAGCTTATAACCTGTGTTTTTTGTGAAAAAATCTTATCTTGATTTTACACACAAATAAATCTTAAGGATATGAAAATCACATTAGACACAAAATCCCTTTTATTGGGGTTTTTGGGCGCAGGCTTAATGTTTACGGCCATCAGTTTTAAAAATGCACAAGATCAAACCGGTGGAAGGTACCACACGGAAGTAAACGCCAACAATCTTGTCGTTATCCTCGATACTGAAACCGGAAACTATATCATTGGCCCAGGCATGCAGTCGTTCGGAAAAGTACAATGGATAAAGGGAGAGTTTGACAAAACATTTAACACGGCGATAGACAATAAAAGAGAGCAGAAATAATCAACTTTATCATAAATGAGGTGAATCCATGGTCTGTGTCTCACAGACCATCTTTGTTTTTTTTCCATAGGAAAAGTCTCATGAGGTTGTCATCCTGAGGGATAATTTATTGTGTAAAAATCAATATGAATGACGCATATCCTTTTTTGTCCAGAGGTTCGTTCTTGCCTCGGCTCACCGCGGCCGAAGGCTCTTTCTTTTTGGCATCAAAAAGACCAGCTTAGCTACCTTGAATGCTGTTGAAAACATAAAAGCTCATGAAAAAACAAAAAATGCCGGCTGAAAATTTTTCTTTTCAAGCCAGTTGTGCGGCTAGAACAGTGCAGCCCGAAAAATTTGTTAGGCTGGATTTAAGCAGAACGGGGATATAGTGCTATGGCCCAGCTGGATGGAAATGCGAAAGTAATTAAAATGTTGATTAGTAATGATTTGTAATAACGTCAATGGTAGCGGAGTCGAAGGACCTTATTGCAATTAATTAAAGATGGTGAAGAATAGTTACCTCACACTTATTCGTTCCAATACTGGTTTACCTGTCGATTCTTCTGTACCTTCCACTTCTGCGTATTTTACATTCGGAAGCCAGAAACTGCCACCTTGTATCCTGATAAACAATCGCGTAACCCTGATGGTCCGGTTGTTTATGGTTACCGAAACGTGATAATTTTTATCGCTATACCTCTGCAGATAAAAAGGTAGTTTTTTATGTGATACAAATCGAAATTCATATTTGTCTGTTCCCAATTCCTTCGTATCGATACCATATGCAAACTTCCGCTGGATATAGCCCAGGTCTTTTTTTTGTCCTTTTTCACCGTATCGGATCCAATAAACCTGAATAGGCGCATTAGCATTGATGCTGCCATTTTCTTTTAAGTTTAGTGCATAAATCAGGGTATTCGTATTAGGATCACGTTGAAGATAAAAGAGCATATGATCTACATTTTTAGGCGTAGGAAAACTAATAGGGGATGGATCTTTAGATTGTGCCCATGTTTGGGGTGAAAAAGCGAAAAAGGTTAAAACAATAGTGAATAAAGTTTTGAGTAAAATGGGTAGTGTTGAATACATTTTAGGCTTGTTATTTAAAAGAGCGTTTAAGTTAAAGGTTTGAATAATTTTTAGGTGTCGGTTTTGGATTGATCATGTGGAATTTCTTCGTTAATCTCATTAAGCTGTTCGTTATAAAGCCGGTCTGATTCTGCCTTACAATGTTCATAATCATCTAATTTTTCGCAAGAAGTGTTTCCGTGGATCTCGAAAAAATCCCTGATGGATGGATAATCAAAATAAACTGACATATTATTAAATTTAGGTTACCAATTTGAAGGGATAGCCATTGATCGTTCGCCGAAAACAGTGGAGGGATCTGCTTTCAAACTCATCTTTTCTGCCATTGCAGAAGGAATTAGCACCTTGTTAATCAACAGGTTGCTAAGACATCAAAGGGCCATTCCCTACGTCTTTCTTGATAAGTATTAGACGTCATGGACGGAATCGAACCGCCGTACCAGGTTTTGCAGACCTTTACCTAACCACTCGGCCACATGACTATATGATCTTTTCAAGCAGCTTTAGATTCACTTTTTGAAGAAGACTCAACAAAAGTAAAAATTAATTACTACAATTTCCATAGAAATAGTAGTTTTTTTGAAATTTGTGATATTTAATTTTTATTGTGTTGGTTAATATATTGATTTTTAGTTTTTAAGCTGTCATCCTGAGTATAACGAAGGATCTTTTAGCAGTTAACTTTTTTTAAAATAAGGATTCTTCACTATGTCCAGAATGGCACCTACACTTTAGTTATGTTCTCCACAGGGATAATTTATCGCATAAAATCAATACAATTGACTTGGTTTTAAGAGAATGATAGCCTTGGGATATCGTCATTTCGAGCGCAGTCGAGAAATCTGTGAATTGAATATAGCTTATAAATCTCTCTTCCGAAAGTTCGGGACTGCACTTCATCCGATAGCTATCGGATCGAGATGAAGTTGTTTAGATATTTACCCCAATTTTCTTCCTGTATTAATCACATTAACGCCGTTGAAACGGGTAGTGGCACTTCCGTGGGAAACGGCACTTGCTTGCCCTGGCTGACCTTTTCCATCCGAAAATGTCCCCCCCAACCTGTAGTCGTTTTTATCGCAGCGTTGCACGCATGAGTTCCAGAATTCTTGTGTATTGGCTTGGTAGGCAGCATCTTTAAACATGCCTACAATTTTGCCATCCTTAATTTCATAGGCCAGTTGTGCGCTGAACTGAAAATTATAACGCTGTTGATCGATGGAATAAGAGTTCCGGCCGAACATATAAATGCCTTTCTCTACATTTTTTACCATCTCTGCAGCACTTAGGGCTGCATTTCCGGGGGCTAATGAAACATTTGGCATTCTTTGGAACTGAATACTATCCCAGCTATCGGCATAACAACAGCCTTGCGATTCTTTCAAACCTAAAATATGTGCCTGATCTCTTATTGTCTGGTAGTTCACCAAAATCCCGTCTTTAATAATATCCCATTGGCCACATTTTACGCCTTCATCATCATAACCCACGGCGCCTAATGAACCCACTTCCAGTTTATCGCCAATGATGTTTACCTCTTTACTCCCGAAGTTGAATTTTTTGCTTTCCCATTTATCCAGCGTTAAGAAACTGGTTCCTGCATAATTCGCCTCATAACCTAAAACACGGTCTAACTCTGTAGGGTGACCAACAGATTCGTGGATGGTTAGGAATAGGTGAGAAGGATCTAAAACCAGATCGTATTTGCCAGGGGCAACAGGTTTGGCTTTTAGTTTTTCATCAACATGTACAGCTGCTTCGCGTACATCCTCCAAAATATCGTATCGTTTTTTGTAAAGTGTTACCGGGCCACCTTTTATTTTTTCTTCGTCTTTTGGTTTCAGGTATTCAAAACCCATACCCATTGGTGCACTTAAGGCATTTCTGGTTTCGAACTTACCACTGGCCGCATCCGTTTTAGTTAGGGTAAAAGTTGGCCATATCCTGTGGATATCCTGATCGATATAAGAACCATCGGTTGACGCAAAATATTTCTGCTCATTAATCATAAACAAATTGGAACTGATGTATTTTGCACCGCCTTTCATGGCCTCATTATTTACCTTTAAAAGCAGGTCAACTTTGTCGGCAATGGGTACCTCAAAGGCATTGATTTCGATTGGTGTTTTCCAGCTTACCTCCCCATATCCTTTTTGCGCTGCTAATTGAACAGGTTCTTCCATAAGTTTAGAATTTCCTTTGGCAATGGCTACGGCAGTTTCTGCAGCTTTGGCGATGCTGGCATCATCCATGTTATTGGTTGCTGCAAAACCCCAGCTTCCATTGGCAATGACACGCACGCCTAAACCATAAGATTCGGAATTGGAGATGTTTTCTACCCTGGTTTCTCTAGTAGCCACTACCTGATTTAAATACCGTCCTATGCGTACATCGGCATAAGTTGCACCTTTGCTTTTTGCAGCGTTGAGGGCAACATCGGCCATTTTTTTCTTTAGGGCAATATCAACAGGCGTTAAAGATTCTTCAACAGAAATAATTTTGCCGAAGGCAGGTATATTGGGCATCATGCTGGTGCCGAGGCCAACACCTGTCATATATAAAAAATCTCTTCTTCTCAATTTTTTGTTTTTTTTTAATAAAAAAAGGTCGTCATCATACTACAATCGTCATTGCGAGGAGGAACGACGAAGCAATCCTACAACGACCGCTACTAGCGTGCGCATTAAGATTGCTTCGTGCCTCAGCAATGACGGAGCTTGTTATGGAGTTATTCTCTTAAATAGCATCCGATAATGAAGTAAACGTAAAATCACGGATTTTCATTGGTGGAATCAATCCACTTCCTGTTCTTACCGGTTTACCCAGAGCTTCTACATTGTTGAGCATAATTACCGGACTTTCGTTAAACCTGAAATTCTTGATCGGGAATTTAATTTCGCCGTTTTCAATGTAAAAAGTACCGTCACGCGTTAACCCGGTGAGTAATAAGGTTTGTGGATCTACCGAACGGATGTACCAGAAACGGGTAACTAATATGCCTTTTTCAGTACTTTTAATCAGATCTTCCAACGATTGTGTTCCGCCTTCGATGATCATGCTGCGGCTAAAAGGAAGCGGTTGAACATTTTTTTGTGCAGCCCAATATCTTGAATAAGACAGGTTTTTAACTACCCCTTTTTCAACCCATTGCGTTCTTTTTACCGGTAAACCTTCTCCTGTGAATGTCGAAGATGGCATTTCAGTATTCATTGGATCAGAGTAGATATTTACGTTTTCCGAGAACAATTGCTCTCCTAAACGTGTACCACCACCCTTTTTGCTCATAAAGCTCCGGCCTTCGTCAGCACTTCTGGCATCAAAACCCCTAAACATATTGCCGATAATATCGCTCGCTGCAAGTGGTTCTAAAATAACGGTATATTTTCCTGGTTCGATGGCTTTTGCACCTGCAGAACCATTGGCTTTGCTTGCTGCAATTTTGCTAAGTGCCAGGGTATCCATTTTGTCAAGATCATTAAAGCCTTGCTCAACGTAGCCCGATCCTGTTCCTTGTTTGTTTCTAACGGTTACTGAAAAAGAAACATCGGTGCCTTTATTGTAGGCGAACAAACCTTTAGAGTTCATGATCGCATTAAAACGGGTTGAGTTTTCTAAGAAACCGGCTGCATCTAAACCAGCTGCCTTTGATACACTTAAACTTTTTCCTACCATTTCAGCCCTGGTATCAGGAGTCATGGCAGCAGTTTTAGCATTATATGTATTCGATTCGGGAAAAGTCTGTGGACCTAATGGAGGCATAAACTCAGGGTTTTCTGGTGCCAGCATGGCCAGTTCTTCTGCTCTTTTTACCACCTTTTGTAAGGAAGCATCATCAAATTCATTTATCGTTGCCGAACCGGTTTTTTTACCAAAAGTGGAGCTTACGCCTAAACTCATGGTACTGATCTGCCCTGCGGTAGAAACCGCATTGCGGGCATAACGGATATTCCCGCCATCAGAACCATTTAAACCTACTTCGCAGAAATCGGCTTTCGAATAACCGATTACTTTTTTTAATATCGCCTGGGCTTCTTCTTTACTTAATATGGCCATAATTATATTTTTCTTGCTGTATTGATAACATTAACTCCATTAAACCGGGTAGTGGCACTGCCATGCGATACGGCACTGCTTTGCGAAGGTTGCCCTTTTCCATCATTAAACGAACCGCCTAAACGGTAATCACTTTCATCGCAAATGGCATTACACGAATTCCAAAACTCCTGTGTATTGGCCTGGTAGGCCACATCGTTAAGCATGCCTGCAATTTTACCATCCTTAATTTCGTAGAAAATCTGTCCGCCGAACTGGAAATTGTAACGTTGCTGATCGATAGAAAAGCTTCCGTCGCCAATGATGTAAATGCCTTTTTCAACATTTTTGATCATATCATCAACACTCAGTTTTTCTTTTCCTGGCTGTAGCGAAACATTTGGCATACGCTGAAACTGAACATCATCCCAGCCCTGCGAATAACAACAGCCATTTGATTCTGTTAAACCGATAATGTGTGCCTGATCGCGGATGGCCTGGTAGCTTGTGAGTATCCCATTCTTGATCAGATCCCATTTTTTGCATTTTACGCCTTCATCATCGTAACCAACAGCACCTAATGAACCTACCTGGGTTTTATCGGCTACAATATTTACTTTATCACTGCCAAATTTGAAATTTTTTGATTCCCATTTATCCAAAGTAAGGAAACTGGTGCCTGCGTAATTGGCTTCGTAGCCTAAAACACGGTCTAACTCTGTCGGGTGACCAACAGATTCATGGATGGTTAACCAAAGATGTGAAGGATCTAAAACCAAATCGTATTTACCTGGCTCAACCGATTTTGCCTTTACTTTTTCTGTTGCTACACGGGCTGCTTCTTTAACATCTTCCAGCATATCGTAACGGCCTTTGTAGCGGGTTACAACACCGGCAACTTTATCTTCAGGGCGGGCATGCATGTATTCATAACCCTTTCCGGAAGGCGCACTTAATGCATTACGTGTTTTAAATTTACCCGATTCGCGGTCAATTTTAGTTACGTTAAAAGTTGGGTAAATGCGGTGAACATCCTGATCGATGTAAGAACCGTCAGTTGATGCGAAGTATTTCTGCTCATTAACCGCGAAAATGACAGAATTTACAAAATTGGCTCCATTCTGCATGGCCACGTCGTTTACATTCAAAAGGAGGTCTACTTTCTCCTTTACCGGAACTTCGAAGGCATTAATTTCAATTGGCGTTTTCCAACTTACCTCGCCATAACCTTTCTGAGGGGCCAGTTGAACCGGTTCGCCCTGTATTTTGGCATTGGCTTTTGCAACGGCAACCGCTTGTTCGGCTGCTTTGGCAATGGCATCTTTGGTTACATTGTTTGTGGCAGCAAAGCCCCAGCAGCCATTGGCTAAAACACGAATGCCTACACCATATGATTCGGTATTGGCTACGCCTTGAACACGCTTTTCGCGGGTGGCTACAAACTGGTTTAAATAACGCCCGATACGGATATCGGCATATGTTGCACCTTTAGATTTTGCCGCATTTAGTGCAACATCAGCCAGTTCCTTTTTAATTTTTACATCAACTCCGTCTAAGGCCTGTAAAGGGTCTATAGGAGTTCCGAATGCAGAAAGGTCGGGAAGGAGCAGGGCACCCATACCCATTCCGGATAAGTAGAGGAAGTCTTTTCTTTTCAATTGGTCGAATTTAGTTGGTTTACGTTCTCAATATAGCCAATTGTGAAGCGAAAATTGGAAATTGATTATAACATTTTAGTTTCAATGCTAAAAAAGGAGCTGTTTTTGTGAAAAGATGTTTTTAGTAAAGTTAATTTCGTCATTTCGACTAAAGCTGCTGATTTTTCATCAGTAGCGAAGTGGAGAAATCTATAATAAGAGGTTTTTTGTTAGATTTCCTAATGCTTGCATTCGTTTCTAAACGAGTGTAGAAATAGTTAAACGATTTCATCGTTGCAAAAAACGAGCGTTAGCAATTAAAGGGATTTGTCATTCTGAACGCAGTGAAGAATCTTTTAATTATATGTTATTTATTAAACTTTTCTTCATTCGATCTATTTTTTATCCTGAACGCAGTGAAGAATCTTTATCAGATTGCACTGTTTCATTGGAGGAGGATTCTTCACTGCGTTCAGAATGACAGTAAGCGCGACTTATTTAACGGCCAATATCCTTGATTCGTACCATAAAAAGCCAGATGCAAGCAGAAACCCTCCAAAGAACCACCAGAGCGATACTTCTTCCTCTAGAATGGTATCTGTTAATTTGTTTTTGGCTTCAGTAGTCTTCAGGTTTTTGATAAACTGATGGGTTCCATCAAGCTTTTGTTGGTTCTTGAGTGCTTCCCAATCTGTTTTTTTGTAGATATATACTGGCTCGATGGCTTGATTTACTTCTAAATTAGCCCAGCCTGATTTTTCAGGCCAGTAGAAAGCGTCCCATTGGAAAGGAAGCTCCATATTTTGCCGTGAACTGAGTAAAATACTATCCATTTTTAATACTGGTACCTTATCTGATGCTGCCAGATCTGTAATAATCCTCATTTTTTGGTGCATAACAGGGAATTGAGGAATGATGTTTACTGACTGAATATCATTTCTTTTCCTTGCTGCATTGGCGAAAAGTTTAGACCAATAGGTTGCATAATCAGTTTTTTGCCCTGAAAGTAACCAATTGTAGGTGGCGGAAAGTGTAGAGACTAATACTTTGCCATAACCGCTGATGCTGCTATTGACCACTGCTTTGCCGCTGGCATCGGCAACAATGGGCTGATCAGCTTGGTTAGCCCTTAAAAATACAACTTGTTCAAGTGGTAACGGATTAAATTTGTGATGATCTTCTATCACGACTAAATTTAATGCTTTACCTCTTAAGACAGGAGATTCAAAACGGCCAAATTTACCACTGAGTGTTGTCAAAGCTTTTGTATTTGTAACCCTGATCAATAATCCCATTCCGTTATTAACCGCAAGTGCTATTGATGACCTTTCATTGGGGCTGATGGCTGCTAATTCTTCTTCATCGATGATCAGGATATCGAATTTTTTTAAGGATGATGAATTGATCTGATTAAGGTTTATGCTATCTGTGTTAAGGAAATCGAAAGCAAATTTGTTTTTACTGATCTGACTTCTGAAAGCCAATGGATATTGATTTTCGTACAGCCAGTTTTTTAAAAATTTATATTCGAAGTCGGGAAAAGAAGCTAAAATCAACACTTTCATGGGTGTCTGATCGATAACCTGAACAGGCACGGATTCTCTGGCCAGGGTATCGTTTTTTTGTAAAGCAATTAATTCGTAAACAGCTTTGCCTATTTGTTTTGGGTTGGTTTTAAATGAAAAAGATTTATTCGATTTTGCTTCAACAGTCATGGAATCTATCGCTTTGCCTAAACCTTTGAGCACGAGTTTAACTCCCTGATTACTGGTGTTTTGATAGGTCCCCTGAACTTGAAGTGGTTCACTGGTTTTTAATTTTGCTGGCCAGTTGGCAGAGATAATGCCATTAGGATTTGCAGAAGGGTGGAAGTTGATCTGGTATTCTTTAAGCTGCTCCAACTCGGCTTCATTTAAACCGTAGCCATAAATATTTAGCTTTCGGATGTTGGGATTCGATGTTAAGAAATAGGGGAGGTCGGAAAGGGTTGTGGCCTTGGTGTTTTTTAAATTTACTGATGGAAATGCATATTTTTTCCCCTTTAGTTTTGCAACCGAATCGGTATTTACGCCGTCGGTGAGTAAAATAATTTCATCAGGATTTTGTTTTACGTGTGTTTCGTATCTGATCGGTACAATTAACAAAATAAAACAGCCCATGGCAACGATATTCGCTAGAATTCGCCATATTAATCTAGCTCGATTTGCCCGGTTTATCTCTTTGTAGAGCAAAAAGGCCAATAAAACCAAGCCAACCAGAATAGCGATGTATTTAAATTCCATATCTACTTGCCGGTTTTGTTGAGGTTGTTAAAATAGTTTTGATATAATGCAGAAGCTGGGCCAGCGCTTTGTGTCTGCGGTTTTGCTGCTTCGTTATTGATCATTTTTTGTATAGCCTGTTGAACCAGATCAATATCGCTGATGATCAGTTTATTGCCTGTGCTTAATTTTCTTAAACTGCTTAAGGCATTTAAATAGGTAGAAGGATGATCGGCTGCGGCACCGATCATGTATTTCTCTGTTTCCCCAAGCAAGAACTGATCTTGTTCGATGAACTTTTTGCCTGTTTTTCTGCGCTCCAGTAAGGCGAGCGTTGCTTTTAAAAAGGCTGTTCTTTTTTCTTTTTGCTCAAATGACATTTTCTGAACCGGCTGTGTAATCTTATCCAGTTCCCCGGTTAAACGTTTCTCAGGTTTTAATGCCGCTGTTTTTACGGTAGTTTTAGCCACATAAGCCCGCGACTTTTGCTGCAGATCTTTCAGTAACCTCAGCGCTTTATATTCGTAAGGTAATGCCTCCTGAGGTTTATAAGTTCTTAAACGAAGTTCGGCATTCCACATTTCAGTTAAAACGGCCTTTAGCTGTGCCTTCATCTCGGGTTCGAAGAAGGTAGCATCCTCTGCGATATCATGTTTATGGGCATATTTATCCATAATGCTAGTCACATCACCAAACTTTTCGCCCTCACTTTTATGTTCCGCATGCTCATCGTGGTCATCATGATCACCGCCGATTTCAGTTTCGTTTTCTTCGCCCAAAAACTGTCCGTAACGCAACCGCAACAGCTTTTGATCGATACCCAGATCGTTACTTCTGGTTTTAAAAGTTGCAGGAAGTAATGTCGATTGTTCTTTCAATAATCTCTCGGTATCGATAATGATTTGTCTTTCGCTCCTGAAATATTCTGGAACCAGGTTAACACCATTGGTCATTCCTGCTAAACTCATTAATTCGGCAGTATCTACAATCGAAACAAAATAAACATCCGAGCGGCTCGATTGACCATGGTTATCCATCGCTTTGATGAAAAAGTAAAGTTCATCACCTGGTTTCATGCCAAGGCTTTTTAAGTCAATCAGTTTACTTAGCCTGAGGTTCTTTTTGTTGTTAAAACTGGTATTAAACGATAGTTTTTTCTCGGTGAAACTTACACCTTCGCCTTTGCCACTGGCCATGGTTGCCGATATATAGGCATCGTTAATGCCGTAATCATCTGTAAGTGATACGTTCAGGTTAATCTTTTGCGGTTGACCGATATCAATGGTGGTGTGCTGTTTGGGTTGTGTAATTTTAATTGTAACGGGTAAATCGGGAATGATCTCGATCTGGTAGAGATCTGATTTTTTACCGTCCAGATCGAGTTGATAAAAGCCTGGTTTATTGACTGTTTTGCCGTAAGTCCATTGCGTATGTGATGCATTTAAGGCTTTTAGCGAAACTATTTCGTTGTCGTTAAAGATGATTTTAAGTTTTTTAATACCAATGTTTGTTTCGATTTTCCAGTTTATTTTGGCACCTGTTTCGGCAGCAATTGTAAACTGTTTTTGTTTGCGCTCAGCTTTTTGAGTGTAGGCAGGTGGTATAATGGTAGCGCTGAAATCGGAAATTTCTGCGGGAATATTTTCTTTGATTGCCGGAATTCGACTTGCCTTTTCTTGAAAATTTAAAGGTTCATTTTTATGCAAAGAGATTTGGCTAATACCAACGCTGATGAGCAATCCTACAAGAAGAGTAATCAAGCCGAAATATAATTTCTTGGCTGGTTCTTTTGGCTGCGATAGGTTGGGGATTGTGTTTTCAATTTTGTTGCGCTGTAATTGTTGCAGCATAGACAATTCATCTTGATTTTGAAGCAGCAGATCGGCGCTTTCTTCCAGTTCGGGGTATTGGTTGTTTACAAAACGCGAAACATCCTGATCGGTGGTTTTCCAAATGGGTTTTATGAATAAGAAGATGCCCAGAACAACAGGGAAAACAACTACAAAAAGCCATGGAGAAAAATGCAACAGGTAAACTGCGATAGCAGATAAAACCAAAGCGATGGCTAAAGCAGTCGCAACGATGCCGATCAGGTAAAAGCTAATCCACTTTTTTCTTAAGTTACGGATCCAATTTTGTCCTTCAGCTCTTAACATAATTAGGTTTTTTTCTGAATGATAAAATGCGTTCGGTAACAAAAATCAATAAAGCTGCTATCCAGAATGTAATTCCAAGCGACTCGTTTTGAGTGGTTTTTGTGGCTTCCGTTTTAGTAATCTCAGTAACTTCTTTTTGTTGAACTGATAATCTCCGCTGATCGGCAGGGTTGTCTTCAAAACCAAAGTCTGTTGAATTTTCCGCTCTGATCACAATCGGCATCAATGCTTTTACAAATAAGCCATCCCAAACCAGTTCGTTCCATTGCGGGTTAAAACGGCTGTAAAAGTGAAAGATATGTAAAGAATCAGCCTTTTCATTTGTCAATATTGCATTTCCAAAGCCATCAGTCCATATTTTTTCAGCCTGACCGGTTGAGGCAATTCTTTTACTCAATTTAATAGGACGACCATAAATATTAATAGTAGATGGTGTGACAACTACTTTTCCTTTTTCGTATTGAAACAATGCTCCATCCGATGCAATTGATGATTTGAAAGCTGATGAAGCCGGATTATCCGATAACCAAAAACCAATGGTTGCTTTTTCTGCAGCGGCATTGATGATAATTTTCCGTTTGGTGAAACTTTCAATGGCTTTTAAGGCTGCAATAAGGTATTTACTGTCTGTAATGCCCGAAGTTTCGTGTATGGTGATGTTTATTGGCGATTCGTCTGCCGAATTTAAAGCCTGATAAGTGGTGCTTGAGGGATTTGACTTCGCTTCATATTTCTTTCCTGCATAACTTGTTATCCAACTGCTTAAAGTATCAGTTCGGTTTAGCGGTACCCAATTTAACTTGTAATTAAGGGTTGGCAATTCATTACCAAAACGGTTTAAACGGTGGTCGGCAAAAAGATAAACTTCAGCTCCCGGTGGAACAAATTGATTAGCTGCACTCAGTAAGGCTGTATAACTTAAAGTATCGCCCTGTTTTGTTTCATTAAGAAGGGTATCTTTTAAGGTTAATGGTTTAAAACCCACATTAAAATCGTGGATTTCGTAACCCTTTTTCAGTAATGAATCGATCGTTTTTTTATTAAAATTGAAAACCCGTTCAAAAGTTGTTTTATCAACCAAAATCCATCCAGCTTTATTTTTGCCCGAGATTATTTTTTTATAATAAGGTTGTGCCAGAAGAAATGCCAGCAGCACCAAAAGTAGGCAGCGTAAAATCAATAAAAGCCAATCGTTAATTTTAAAGCTTTTCGAACTTGCCCTCGAACTTTCGCCCAGCAGTGCGATGCTGCCAATCTTAACCGTTTTGCCCTGTTTAACATTCCACAAGTGTATAATGAGCGGGATAATTAAGCCTGCCAGCGCCAGTAAACCTATGGGATATAAAAATTGCACCGTTTAAATTCTAAGTTTACTTCTCTGTTTTAAAAAATCTCTTAAAGCCTGGTCTAAAGGTTCATCGGTACAAATTGTTCTGTAGAAAATTCTTCTGTCGAGCATTTTAACTCTTGTTTCTTCTAAATAATTGACGAGTTTACTTTTATAGTCCTGTCTGGCTTTTTCCTGATCAATCTGAATGGTTTCGCCAGTTTCCAGGTCTTCAAAGGTGCTATAACCCTTAAAATCCAGGTCAAGCTCATTTCTTGAGACTACATGAAAAACCACAATTTCGTGGCGAAGGGTATTCAATGTATCTAAAAGTTTGAAAATTTCATCATCTGTTTGATAAAGATCCGTAACAAAAATTAATAGTTCGCGTTTTTGTGCACCTGCAAACAATTCTTTATAATGAATTGGTTTGGTGAATGCTCCATTGGGATTGATCTGCTCCAACTGGTAAAACAATCGGGCCAGATGCTGGTAATCCTGTTTTGGGGTCATGGAAAAGATCCCTGAATTTTTCAACACATATAAACCAATGGCGTCGCCCTGTAAATTAGCGAGGTAAGCTAAAGATGCACCAAGATATTTTGCATAATCTATTTTGGTAAAATCGCCATCACTGTGGTTCATCGAGGCACTGGCATCTATTAATATGCGCATGACAATATTCGTTTCCACCTCCGATTCGCGGATATAATAACGGTCGGAGCGCGCAAACATTTTCCAGTCGAGCGACCGTAAATCATCGCCGGGTTGATAACTTCTGTATTGGCTAAACTCTAATCCCGGGCCCTTTACGGTACTTTTATTAATGCCGTTCATAAAACCATCAATCGTCATTTTAGCCGATAATGAGAGGTCTTTAATGGCCATTAATACTTTTGGATCGAGTAGTTTACTCATTAAATATTGGCTTTTGGTTTTGAAATGGCTTTAATCAGTTCGTCGGTAACTTTATCAGACGAAACGTTTTCGGCTTCTGCCTTAAAATTCATCAATACCCGGTGGCGAAGTACCGGATAAGCCATGGCCTGTAAATCTTCCATAATTACAGCGTACCTGCCTTTAAATAAGGCTCTTGCTTTTGCTGTTAATATTAAGGCTTGCCCAGCCCTTGGGCCTGCGCCCCAACGCACCCATTCTTTTACAAAATTTACAGCGGTGGTATCAGGTCGGGTGGCGCGGATGATTTCGCTTACGTAAGTAATTAAATCATCGCTGATGCTTACTTCGCGGGTAATGGCCTGCAGTTCTTTGATCTCTTCTGCACCGATAATAGGGTTGATCACTGCTTTTTTACTGCCCGTTGTACTACTTAAAATCTGAGTTTCTTCGGCTGCCGTTGGGTAACCGATTTTGATGTACAAAAGAAAACGGTCTAACTGTGCTTCAGGCAGGGGGTAAGTTCCGGCCTGTTCAATCGGGTTTTGCGTAGCCAGAATAAAAAATGGCCGATCTAAAGGATAAGTTTGTCCACCGTAGGTTACTTCAAATTCCTGCATGGCCTCTAATAGTGCCGATTGGGTTTTTGGAGGCGTTCTGTTCACCTCATCGGCCAGGATAATATTGGCAAAGAGAGGGCCTTTGTTAAATTTAAAAAAACGTTTTCCCGTTACATGGTCTTCTTCCAGTATTTCGGTACCTACAATATCGGTAGGCATTAAATCGGGTGTAAACTGGATTCTTCTAAAAGAAAGATCTAAAGCCTGCGACATGGTTCTTACCATTAAAGTTTTTGCCAAACCCGGTACACCTTCCAGTAAACAATGTCCGCCCGCCATTAAAGCGATCAGCATTTCTTCAATGATCACATCCTGACCCACAATTACTTTTTGTATTTCGCTTTTTAAAAGGGAGATCTTATCGATCAATATTTTTAGGTTGCTTTCTGAACGCTCCAAAACGGTTGATTTTTTAGTATAACGATATTGTGCTTCAATATAGGGCATATTGATAGATTGTTTTAGCCTAGTTGAAAAGAATATCAAAAAATTTACAAGATAATTAGGATAAAAAAGCAGAATAATAAAAAATGAAGGTAATTTTAGGGTGATGCAGAGAGCTAAATTTACATTTGCGAGGTTAAAATATAATTCAGGCGATTGGGATACCGATCAGAGAATGCCTTCTAACCTCTTAAATTCTCTTCTCGAGTATACAACCATTCCTTTGGATGAAGAAGAGAAAATTGTAGAGCTGAGCAGCCGCGATTTATTTAAATATCCTTTCTGTTATTTAAGCGGGCATAAACTGGTTCAATTTAGTCAGCAAGAAGCAGTAAATTTTAAAACCTATGTGCATAACGGAGGTTTCGTTTTTGTGGATGATTGCAATCATGATATTGATGGTTTATTTGCCCGTTCATTTGAAACACAGATGAGCAACCTTTTTGGTCCTCAGGCTTTGAAGAAAATCCCTAATAACCATGGTATTTATAGCTCTTTCTTTAAGTTTGACAAAGGTCCGCCAACTACTTCTTTCGAGTTAAATGGTTGGGGTGATGATCTCGTGCACGATTACCTGAAAGCAATTACCATTAACAATAGGATAGGGGTGTTGTATAGCAATAAAGATTATGGTTGCGAATGGGACTACGATTTCAGGAACAAACGTTTTTTAGCTGAAGACAATACCAAATTCGGGGTAAATATTATCCTTTATGCCATGGGGATAAATAGTTAGCAGTTGACAATTTTCAGTTGGCTGTTTTTCGTGCTGTCAGATGTTGCCATCTGACAGATTTAGTGCACTACATCAGGTGATATTTTTCATCAAAAACCTCCATCACTGATGCTTTTATCCCAAAAAGTGCCAGTTTTTCGCAAAACTTATTGCTGATATCCTTAGCCGAAACAATGCGGATTACTTTGTCGCAATCTTCTAAATCGATAGACCATTCTGAAATATCCTGCAACCCTGCAACGGCTAAAGCAATTAAACCGGTATCGCTGCCCGATTCGATAATGGTAGAGATGATAGTGATGTATCTAGACATATTTTAGGAATTAATGGATTTTCAAGATCAATCAATAGCTGATACTGATTTTTGTCAATGCAAACGTAATAATAATTTGTAAACAAACCAAACGTTCGGTATCTTTGTAGTATGGAAAACCCCTATAAAAGAAAAAAAGAGCCTGAGGTAAGCAAACAACTTATTTTAGCAGCAGCGGCAGAAATCGGCGCATCAGATTGGCATCGTGTTACGTTTCAGGCAATTGCCGATAAAACGGGTTTGAGCAAGGGGGGGATTATCCACCATTTCCGTAACAAAGAAGATCTGCTAAAAGAATTGATGAACCAAAGTTTGGTCGAGCTTACTGAGTGGATTGTCGAAGAAAAAAAGTCGTCGGGTAAGGAAGTGGGAAGTTTGGCTTTCCTGCGCTTTATTATTGGTAAAAGTAACGACCTGTTTTATAGAAGAACGATGAAAATTATTACTCAGGTTATTCTCATCAATCCAGAGTACCGTAAAGGCTGGGGTGAATGGTTTAGCACGCACATTGGTCATGGTGATGATAGCGCACAGGGCATAAAACACCTGATTGTGATGCTTGTTGCCGATGGATTATGGTATTCGGATAATCTGGGGATTTATAACATCAGCGATGAAAAGAAGCAACAAATACTGGAAACCCTCATTAAGCTTTAAACTGACAATATCTTTTTCCACCATAGTTATTAAAATATAGTTTATGCAAGAACCTGCTGAAACAACCGTTCATCAAAATAAAACTTTTACTGATATCAATTACGCGGGTAAACAACTGCAAAAGCGGGAGTTTATTAAGTGTGAATTTGTAAAGTGCGATTTTTCTAAAAGCGACTTAAGCCATAACGATTTTGTAGACTGTGAATTTAGCCACTGTAATTTCTCGCTCACTCAGGTAACAGGTACAGGTTTTAGTAACATTACATTCACAGATTGTAAAATACTGGGTATTGATTTTTCTACATGCAATAAATTTATGTTCTCCTTTTCTTTTAAGGCTTGTATTTTGGATTATTCTGTTTTTTATGGTACCAAGCTCAGGAAAACAAATTTTGTTAACTGCTCACTAAAGGAAGTTGATTTCGAATCGGCCGATTTATCTTCAGCTGTTTTTAATAATTGCGACCTCACGGCAACCTCTTTTAACAGGACAATTTTGGAGAAAACTGATTTCCGCACTGCAAGAAATTTTTCTTTCGATCCTGCACTGAACACGATGAAAAAAGCCAGGTTTTCGTCGAATAACCTTTCAGGTTTATTATACCACTTCAAGCTGGATATTGAGGATTAGGCAGATCATCCGGAACCGATTAACCGATTTCAACAATTAACCGGTTAACCGATCTACAAAGCATACGCGGTTTCTGCTTTCGATTGATTCAGTACCAAAAAGCTCTGGATATTTCCTACATAAGCCAGTGCGCCTATATTATCCCTGAGGAAATTGTTGTAAGAAACCATATCGGGCATGGCTACTTTAAGCATAAAATCGAAATGTCCGGTGAGGTGATAACACTCCATCACTTCTGGGTATTTTTCCATTTCGGCCTTAAACGCCCTTACAATATCTTCTGAATGTGTGGTAAGCTGAATGTGCGGAAAGGCTATAAAATGTGACCTGAGCTTATCTATGTCTACAATGGCAACTGTTGATTTGATGTAGCCATTTGACCGCAGTTTTTTAATGCGGTCTACAATATGGGTCATGCTTTTTCTAAGCTTCCCCGAAACTTCTTTATAGGTTAATAATCCATCACGTTGTAAAAGATTTAGGATTTCGATATCAGTCTGATCAACTTTTTGAGGTTGCATGTAAATACTTAGTGTATAATTGTTTCTTTTTTGTTCGCTTTTGTGTAGCCTAAAAATAGTTAAAATAAGGTATATTTATATAATTTATTGTCGTTATTTAAAAATGTACTTAGTGTATATATTACAATAATGGTAAAAATTATGGACTGGAAATAAAAATTATATTCTGCCAGCTTATTTTCCTGATATGCCAAACCAAATTTTTAGGATGTTTAGGCTTTGATAAAAAATAATTTTTACCAAAAAAATAAGTTGTTGCGGTATAATTTGCTTAACTACTGATCTTTACGCTGTAATTAATTTAACCGAATATTATTTTTCTCATGCATAAAAAACACAATTTCGGTGCCGGCCCATGCATATTGCCGTCATCTGTAATGGAACAAGCAGCTCAGGCTGTAATCAATTGGGGAGGGATGGGTTTATCTATTTTAGAAGTTTCTCATCGATCGCCGGAATTTGAAGATGTGGTACTTAAAACCCAGCTTTTGGTGCGCGAGTTATTGTCTGTTCCCGATCACTATTCAGTACTTTTTTTGCAGGGTGGGGCCAGTACACAATTTGCTATGGTTCCAATGAATTTTTTGAGTGAAGGAAAAAAAGCCGCTTATCTTGATACCGGGTATTTTGCACAAAAAGCCATTAAAGAGGCCAAATTGTTTGGGGAAGTAGAACTAGTGGCTTCTTCGAAAGATAAAGATTATGCTTATATCCCGGTTGATTTTAATAATGATAAGCAAGCTGCGTATCTGCATTGTACTTCAAATAATACGATTGAGGGGACAGAAATATTTGATTTCCCTACTGCCGGTGCGCCGTTGATATGCGATATGTCATCAGATATTTTTTCCAGAAAAATTAACATCACCGATTTTGATCTTGTTTATGCAGGAGCGCAAAAAAATATGGGGCCAGCTGGGATGACCTTGGTCATTGCTAAAAATGAATTCCTTAACCAGGCCAAAAAAGAAATTCCATCAATGTTGGATTATCGGGTATTCCGCGATAATATGGGCATGTACAATACCCCGCCGGTTTTTTCTATTTATGTGTCCATGCTTAATTTATTGTGGCTGAAAGACCAGGGTGGCGTTAATGGAATAGAGCAAAGAAATATAGAAAAGGCAAAATTATTATATGCCGAAATAGACCGGAATCCGCTTTTTTATGGTACGGCCGATGTTGAGCATCGTTCTCGAATGAACGTTACTTTCTTAGCCAGTAACAAAGAGGTAGAAACCGGGTTTTTAAAATTTGCAGCAGATCAGGGAATTGTTGGTATTAAAGGCTATAGAACAGTGGGTGGATTTAGAGCCTCACTCTACAATGCGCTTCCATTATCGAGCGTTGAAGTATTGGTAAATGCAATGGCCAGTTTTGAAAAAATATACACTGATAAAACAGTTCTTGAATTCGAATAATCTGTTAAACGATGATAAAAATCTCTCCTTTAAAGGCATTACAGCCAGGTAAAGACATCTTTGATCTGATGATTTCTGATCAGGTAAATGGTAAGGTGCATAAAAATGAACAGCTGTCGTTTGAAGACCTGCTTAATCTATTCGGATGTCCTTTAGATGATCGGCCTGCCATTTATGTTTACGAGTTCCGTAGCGAATTTGGTATAATGAGGGGAATTTGGGCAGCTACCGATCTCTCTCAAACGCCAGTAAATGCAATTAAAAGGCACGAAGAAACGGTATCATCGAAAGTAGAATCGCTTAAAATCGATCGTAAAAATAAAGCAACGCAAAAATCGCCAATCTTATTGGTCCATAAAAAAGATAAAACTTTAGATGCGCTTATCGATTTTGTGGTGTGTACGCGTAAACCTTTGGTAAGCGAATGGTCGCAGATGGGACATTTTCTTTATCAGGTATTGGAAGAAGATATTATTGAAAAATTTGTTGAAGCGTTTATGAAACTTCATGCGGTTTACCTGGCCGATGGTCATCATCGTTTGGAAGCAGCCTGTTCGTTGCAGAAAAACATAGTTCAGCAAATTAGTTCGCTTTTTGTTTCTGCTGATGTAATTTCGATAGATGCCTTTCATAGAGTGGTTTCGGGTGTAGATATTTCTTATTCGCTGCTGATGGAAAAACTGAAAGCTTATTATTATATCTCAAAAATTCCCAATAACAAAGCTTATAAACCTGATCAGAAGAACAGGTTAGGCCTTTGTTTTAAAGGCGAATGGTACCAACTGGATTTAAATAAAGCTTCTATTGCATTGTCAGAAGTGCCAGATACGGTGATTTTACAAGATAAAATCCTGTCGGCCGTGCTGGGTATCAATAAACCAAAGGAAGACGAAAGACTAGTCTGCTTTCCGGATTGCAAATGGTATCAATTTCTTGCTGAGTTGAATCACGATGAAACATCAATTGGTTTTTCTCTTTTTCCGATGACAGCGGATGCATTTATTACCACGGCAGAAAAGGGTGAGTTTTTGCCGCCCAAATCTACCTGGATAGCGCCTAAGATCCCCCAGGGGTTTATGGCGAGTAGCCCGGTGGCCATAACGGCGAAAGGAGAACAGGTAAGGGTAAATTAATAGTTAAACTTAAAACAAACGATATGTTCGATCTCGATTTAGAAAGTATAGCACAGATAGGCGCTACCTTTCTGATAATTGCTTTCTTTTTAGTGGCTTTGTACAAAAAGCGCCTTAAAGTAAACAAGAAAAAAAATGATGGAGAGCAAGATTACCTGCATTGGCTTTAACCTGTTATATTGATTTTAAGGGCGGGCACGGTATTTTTTTTGTTGTGGTAAATCAATTTAGCTTTACGTTGGGTAAGTTTTATAGTGATTATGCCTGTAGAGGTTGATTATAGCAATTTCATTATAGTTAAATTTTATACTTTTGGGTTATTGATATTTACAATTTAGCCCGATATATTTTATGAAAATACTTTTTAGAGTTTGCACACTTTCTATTTTAATTTGCTCATCTGTTCTGGCGAGTGCACAAACCGTTACTTTAGATTATTTTTTTAATCGCGAAACCCGAAAAAATAAAGCGGGGGAGGTAGAGCGTTTTCATTATTTATGGGGCAAAAGCGATTATGGGAATTTCTTTATTTTAGGAAACATCTTTAAGAAACAAGGCTTTAAGTTAGATTCTTTAGAAACTGCTCCTACTGCGGCCAAGTTAAAAGGAACTGATGTATATCTAATTGTAGATCCTGATCGACCAAAAGAAAACCCAAAACCAAATTATATACAGGCGGCAGATATCACTGAAATTTCTGCATGGGTAAAACAAGGAGGCATATTGGTAATGTTTGCTAACGATAGTGCAAACGTGGAGTTGCTACACTTTAATAAACTAGCCAATGTATTTGGTATGCACTTTAGCAATGAGATGCAAAACCATGTTATTGATGATAAACATTTTGAAGATGGTGCCATTTTAACCAAAAACAATCCGGTATTTAAAACGGCGCAAAAAATATTTATGAAAGATGTTTGCGCTATTGAAACCAAGAATGGTGCAAAACCAGTTTTGAAAAATGCGGCTAATGCAACTGTTATTGCTTCGGCTAAATATGGTAAAGGAACAGTAGTTGCCATTGCCGACCCATGGTTGTATGACGAATATGTTAACGGACGTTTACCAAAAGAAATGGGGTTCGAAAATGATAAAGCGGCTGCTGACGTAGTGGCGTGGTTAAAAAAACTTTCGAAAAAATAATGCTGTTAAAGTTTATCTAGTTTAAGATAACCTAAATGAATTTCATCTTCAGGTAAATCGCCTGAAGATGTTTTTATTTCGATATGGTATTTTTGTTTCGATTCTTCGCTTAAAATATCTTCAATTTTATAAATATCGTCTACATCAATGCCATACTTTTCATCAATGTGTGCATTGGCGCCTTTTATCGAATTGGTTTTAAAGAATACCGTTTTCTTTGCCTCCTGTATAGCTTTGGCCCTTTCGTCATGTACTGATAAAACAATATAATGTTGTTCGTACAGTTGGTTCGATTGGTAGCCACCAAGGTTGATAAAAAATAGTTTATTAGCAGAAAGGGGAGTATGGTTCTCTCTTAATTTAATGTTAACTTCATAATTATCTACCTTAGTCACTTCCCGCCAGCCATCAATATGGATACTGGCTCCTGCTTCGGGCCAAAACGCTTTAATTTCGGGAACAAGCGCTTTCAGCGAATGGGCAATGCCAAAGAAATAATCGTGCTGTTCTACATTTCTTTTCGGTGCTTTCGATCCCAATAAAAGCATGTATAGTTTAGGTTGCTGTTCGCCCATATTTAATTGATTGCCTTTTCTCTTAACAGCTACAATCATAATTGGTTTGTGATTTCTATCTTCTTTTAACCGCAGAGAACACAAAGAGAGGACGCAGAGAACACAAAGCTAAATGCCGAAGTTCTTTCTGCTGTCATTCTGAACGCAGTGAAGAATCTTTAATTTATAGACATATATGTGTTATAGCGACCGCATTAAGATTGCTTCATCCAATGAAAAATTGGCTTCGCAATGACGATTCCTCATCGCTTATATTAATTCTTATACGATAAATTAACCCTCAGGAAGACAACCATGACAATTATTCCGTGTTTCTGTGGGAAAAAGGTAAAACAATTTCGCTTTTTTAGGATTATATCACCTACAGGTTATCACCTGCTATTTTCACCAACTAAATAAAACGCGTCAAGAATAAATGAATACAGCTACTGCAAACAAAAGAATCGCTATTATAGGCGGCGGGCCAAGTGGCCTTTTCATGTATAAAAGATTAACAGAAGCTAAAGCCGCCAACTTTGAAATAGATATCTTCGAACGCAAAAATTATTTGGGAGCAGGTATGCCTTATAGTGCCGAAGGAGCTAATGTAGAACATATAACCAATGTATCAGATAATGAAATTCCGGTCATATTCAACTCCATTGAAGATTGGGTGAAAATTGCTCCAAAAAGTATTTTAAAAAAGTTTAATATCAGCGACGAGAAATTTAACGAATACAAAGTATTGCCCAGGCTGTTTTTCGGCGAATACCTATCGGCCCAGTTTAATCTCCTGAAAAAAGCTGCGGCTAAAAAAGGAATCAAAACCAATGTCCACCTAAATTGCATAGTAGAAGATATTATTGATGTTCCTGATGACAATACAGTGGCCGTATGTGTTCAAAACCATGATAAACTTTATTTCGATCAGGTTATTATCTGTACCGGGCACAATTGGCCTAAAAAATATGAGGGCAGGATTCCCAATTATTTCGATTCTCCATACCCACCTAAAAAAATAGCGTTAAAACTTAACCACGCTGTTGGCATTATGGGTTCATCATTAACGGCGATTGATGCCTTAAGAACGCTGGCCAGGCAAAATGGAAAGTTTACAGACAATGAAGATGGAACCTACGCCTATCATTTAGAAAGCGAGGGATTTAAAATTGTAATGCATTCTCGTAGTGGTTTATTGCCTGCCATTCGCTTTCATCTGGAAGATTCGCATTTAGGAAAGGAAGGAACGCTCAGCAAAGTCGAAATTCAGGCGAGTATAGCTAAGAACGGAGGGTTTTTACCTTTGGATTTTGTATTTGAAAAGAATTTCAAGGAAATGTTTATTGAAAAAGATCCGGCTTTTTACGAACAGATCAAAGCAATGAATCTGGAAGGGTTTGTGGAGGCGATGATGGGTTTCAGAGAAAAAATGGAACCCTTCGATCTTTTTAAGAAAGAATATGAGGAGGCAGAAAAATCTATAGAAAAACGGAAATCTATTTATTGGAAAGAAGCCCTAGCCGTTTTAAGTTTTGCCATGAACTACCCTGCAAAATACCTTTCTGCCGAAGATATGGAGCGGCTCCAAAAGGTGTTAATGCCACTTATTTCTATTGTAATTGCATTTGTACCCCAAAGTTCGTGCAGAGAATTACTGGCACTACATGATGCAGGTGTTTTAAGTATTGTTGCTGTTGGAGACGATGCTGAAGTTGAACCGTTAAAAACAGGCGGTGCAGATTATCATTATAAGGTAGATGATCGAGAGATAACCGTTCATTTCGATACCTTTATCGATTGTGTTGGTCAGCCGCATCTTTCTTTCGATGATTTTCCATTTAAAAGTTTAATCAAGAATGGAACGGTTAGTCCGGCCACGTTGCAGTTCCAGTCTGCTCAGAACGGAAAAGCAGAAATGAAGCATAATAATTTAGTGATAAGGAAAGGCAATACTTACTTTTTAACTGTGCCTGGTATTACCATCAACGATCATTTTCAGGTGGTTAATGAGGCGGGGCAGGTGAATGAAAGAATTTACATTATGGCCGTTCCATACATTGGTGGTTACAACCCCGATTATTCTGGGATCGATTTCTGTGAAGCCGCATCTGAAGCGGTATTGAAGCGTGTTTTAGGCGAGAATAGGCTTACTTAATAAAATTTTCTACTATTTGATAATTAAGAACAGAAATTACTTAAAAATAGTACATTTTATTTAATTGCTTTTAAATAAAAAATTGCCTGATGAGGTGTTATGGCTTGTTTTGTGTGAAAAAACAAACGTTTGCGCTTAATTTGCGTAATGTCTCTTTAGGATTACAAAATTTATAAAAACGGTATAGCATTTCTGGGTATAAGCGAGCTTGGATATGATTCTTTAAACCTAATTTTAGTATCCAATCAAACTATCATTTAAAGCTTTTTCCGTAACAGTTATTCGTTATTAGAATATCGTTTATAAAAAGTATAAAAATTAGTTGATTAATACCGCTGTTCAATGCGTATAGCCATTTATGGCTTTGCTTATCAGGCTTTTTTTAAGCAAACGTTTGCGTTAAGAAAAAATAAAAAACAACTTTCTTAATATATACCTTGCATTAACAAATCATAACTAGCCGATATTTTATTTTAGTATTACGAGCAAAAAGAATCTTGTCAACCAACAAGAAAACAAATAGTAATTAAAATAACCAAAGAACCTCTAACCAAGGGATATAACAAACAAGCAAACAAAAACTAATCATTCTGATGCAAGATAGGTTGCATTAAGAATTAATATTAATCAATCTTAAACCACATTCCATGATCAAAAATTTTACTTTTTGTCTTGAGGCATTGCTTTGCCCAAAAATCTCAAATCGAGATCGCTTCTTTCTTACATCTTAACAATCGAGATTACTTTTTTAAACACTTAAACTTAATTAAACTAATAAAATGGTTAAAATTTATACAAGCGTTTGTATCGCCTTGTTTTTATCTGTTTTTGGATTACAATCTTTATATGCCCACAAGGCATGGCTCGGTACAGGTATTAAAAACACCTTTGTATTTCAACAAGATACGACTAAAGCTAAAAAAGATTCATCCGCCTATTCGATAAAGACCGATACCATCGGTCAAATGATTAAGGCACTACAGAAATTTAAAACTGTTCGCGATACGGTTAATATCCGTTCCTCAACACCTGTTCCGAATTTATCGTTACAACAAATTATCAAAGGCAATTTAGCTGGGGTTTATGTTCAAGAACCAAACGGCGAGCCTGGAACTGAGCAGAGCATTATTGTTCAGGGAACATCGGGCCTGTTGTTTAACAAGAAAGACATTTATGCTTTACAGCCCGCCATTTATTTAAACGGCGTGCCTTTGGTAGCCGATAATCCTTTTGCATTTGATGTTCAGAAATATGACTACAACAGAATAGGTCCGGCAACCAATCTTTTATCACAGGTAGATATCAATAATATTCAGTCTATTACTGTAATTAAAGATCCTTTCGAATTGGCCAAACTTGGACCAAATGCGGCTAATGGAGCTATATATATTACTACTAAAAATGCAAAAGCGGGTCTGAGAGACATCAGTCTAAATTCTTATTTTGGTTATGTAGCCGCGCCAAAGGTAAATACCATTAATGGGGTTTATGAGAACAATTTCAGGAACCAGTTTTATCAAAAATACAATCCAACAGGCAACCCTGCTTCTTATTTAAGAGATTCTACAAATGTGGCTTATTTTGGCCCTTCAAACTGGACGGATTTATACTACCAGAATACACCGACATTTTCTGCCGATTTAGGGATTACAGGTGGAACGGAAAGGGCAAATTTCAGGTTTTTTGGTTCCGGGACTAAGAATGCAGGTAATGCTGATGAGACAGGATTAAACCGGTATAATTTGTTTTTCGGGATAAATATGGCACCTTTTAAATGGCTTACTGTATCAAGTACGGTTAATACGGCCCGTTTAGACCGTAACAGGAACAAAAGTTTGCGGGATCGTTTTGCCGAAACACGCTACATCCCCGATTTAAGCAGCCCACTTTCTCCAAATGCAGAATCTTATGCTACATACCTCACTCAAAATGATAGAAATGTAGATAATAACCGCTCTACAGTATTAAACGGAAACCTGACCTTAAGTGCAAAGGTAAATAAATTTGTAATCTCTACCACAGGCTTGTTCAATTACAATGAAGGGATCAGGGATTATTTTATACCCTCAACCTTGCTGGCGGGTATCAGTTATATTTCTAACTATTTTGGTTATAGCCAAAGGGTTTCACTCAACAACAGTATCAGCTATAAATATGATATCAATAAAAACCATGTTATTGATTTGGAACTTGGACAGAGTTTACAGGGCGATACCTACAAATATAATTATGCAAGAGCCTACAATGGCCCGAATGATTATGTAAAACTGACTTTTGTAGATGGTAACCCTACCAAAGATGGATCTGATAACCCAGATTACCTCAACGTACTATCTAATGGCAATTTTTATGTATTCAGGTACATAGATAAGGAACGTAATAATTTAATGTCGTTTTATGGATCGGCAAAATACGCTTATAAAAGCCTGTTTACCTTCAGTGCTTTATTGAGAAGAGATGGTACCTCTAATGGTCAGCCAGATAGCCGTTGGGTAACTACCCCGGCATTTAATGCCAACTGGAATTTAAAAGAACAGTTTCTAAAAGGCAGTAGCATAATTGATGCATTACATTTAAGCGCAGGCTGGGGCAGAACTTTAAGGGTTTTCCAGGATGACCGTTTTGCTGCAGGACCACAGTATCGTTCAGAAAATGGATGGGAAGAAGAGCCAACTATACCCGGTTATGGTGGCCTATTGGGCATTAACCGCCCATACAATAGTGGTTTTATTGGTTATAACATCAGTTTACCTTATGCAGATCGTACGAGTGTAACTTTGGATGCATCTTTTTTAAACAGCCGCATCAATGCTGCCATAACGGTATATAACCGTGAAGATAAAAACAGCGTAATTGGATTGCCCGTAGCCGTTGAAACAGGTTATTCAACCCAATATAAATCGGGTATGGATATCAATAACAAAGGGGTAGAATTTTTGGTTAATGGTGCGGTGTTACAACAAAGCAATGGCTTAACCTGGAATACTGGTCTAAATTTAAGCTATAACAAAAATAAACTTTCTGCATTGCCAGAGGGCTTAAACGAATTAATTTACCAGAATGACAATAAGTTACAGGTCGGAAAATCGGTAGGCAGTTATTGGTTATACACCAACCAGGGTATTTATAACAGCGATGCTGAAGTACCTGCCGGAAGAACTTTTAACGGTATTCCTTTAAAAGCCGGTGATCCGAAATGGGTTGATTACAATAATGATAACCGCATCGACAGTAAAGACAAAGTACTAACCGGCGATAGATTACCAAAATTTGTGGGCGGCTGGAATAATACCATTGCTTACAAAAACTTTGATTTAAACTTCAATTTCATTTTTGCTGCGGGACAAAAAGCCATTAACCAATACGAGGCAACCCGTTACGGTTTTGTAAACCGCGAGGCTGGAAACGATATCAACTCGGTTAAAGAAGTTTCTTCATGGCAATCGTTCGATAACGAGAAAAATTATCCGATATACAATCCATGGAGCCCTGTAGATGCTTACCGTACCGATCAGGATCTGTTTTTAGAAAGTGCTTCTTATGTGAAATTAAGATCGGTTACCCTGGGTTATGATTTTGGTCAAACAGGTTTATTCAAAAAAGCCGGTGGGAAAATCAGGAGAGCTTATTTATATGCTACAGCCTTAAACGTATTTACACTGACCAATTTTTCAGGTGTTGATCCAGAACTGATCAATTACAACGGAATATACGACGGTGCAAATATCACCATCCCACGAACATTTGTTTTAGGCTTCAAACTCGATTTATAAAATATACCATTATTGATATGAAATATTCTAATTATAAAATTAGTATCTACAGGTCGGTTACCCTAGTGTTAATACTAACCATGGTTGGTATGGGTAATTTCTCCTGTAAGAAAATTGATGATGTACAATCAACAAGATTAGCTACCGAAGAAAGTAACTGGAAAACGCTGGAAGACGCCCGCGCAAACTTACTTTCGGTATATGGCCTGATGCGTTCGGCTACGGTATCAGATAATACCCATTGGTTAATGGGCGATTTACGTCAGGGCGATTTTCAGATCACCAACAGGGCAGATCTTAAATCTATTGTTACGGGGCAGTTAAATGCGCAGTACCCTGTAATTAACAGGATTACCAACTGGCGCAGGTTTTATGCCGTAGTTAATGCTGCGAGTTTATTTATTGAGCGCTCTAAACAGATTATACCATTAGATTCGCGTTATACGCAGATAAACAATAATGTAGATGTAGCACAAGCCAGAATATTAAGGGCATTTGCCTATTTCTATATGGTAAGGATCTGGGGCGATGTGCCTTTGTTAACCTCATCGCACGATGGTGATTTTGTACAGTTACCAAGAACAGCTAAAGAGAAAGTTTTACAGTTTGCAACAACCGAGCTATTGGCTGCAGCACAGGTGGTACCTTTTAAATATGGCGGCGATGACCCTATTTTACCTGGCCTTTATTATGGTGCAGGCTGGGCAAGCTGGAACGGCAATATTTTTACCCGGTTATCAGCCTATATTATTTTGGCCCACATTGCGGCCTGGCAGGGCAATTACCTGGATGCAGCTACCTATTCAAAATTTGTATTGGATAACTATACTAAATCTAACGGAAGTGGTTCTAACGGGATTGTTTATCTGGATATGGACGCCCTTACTGAGAACGTAAACTACTATAGCCCATTTGCGTTTAAACGCGCAACGGTACTGGTTGGTTTTCCATTTGAGGCAGGTAATGGTTTATCAACTGCTAACGGCCACATTGAGCAGTTAACCCTGGCATCGCCGTTTATTCCTAAAACACAGCCTGAAATGTTTGTGCCAAAGGATAGTATCCTTAAAATATTTAGCGATCCGGGAGATTTAAGGTTTAGCATTAACCCTGTTACAGGCTTATACCGTACAAATTATTTTTACAATTTCCCTTCAGAGCAGCCTATTTTTAACAAAATCAAAGTGATTTACACGGCTCAAACTTCTGGTAACTTAACCCTGTTCAGTTCTACCATGCTGTTTAGCCGCATTGAGGAAATTACCTTGCTTAGGGCCGAAGCCTGTGCCGTATTGGGGCAGCGTGACGAAGCTATTTCGGCACTGAATAAAGCAGCCAATTTAAGAGGAACGGTTACTTATAACGCTGCATCTGGCAAAGATTTGGTTGATGCCATTTTTGAAGAACGCAGAAGAGAGTTAATGGGCGAAGGCTGGAGATGGTACGACATTGTACGTTACAACAGGCTCAAAAATGCTACCGGCACCTTCATCAAGAAAAACGGTGTGTCACTTACATTCACGCAGTTTGAGCGCGCAGGAGGTGTTTACTGGCCGGTATCTCAAGATGTAATCAATGCAAATCCATCGGTTACCCAAAATCCATACTGGCAATAATCAATCAGAAGATCATGAAAAAGAAATTATATAAGCATAGCCTATTGTTGCTAATAGCCGTAATGGGTATTTATTTAAGTGCCTGCAAAAAAAACGATTCTCCTTATTACGATTATACCAATACGGTACAAACCTATAAAGGAACCGCAGTAGATTATTTAAAATCGAAACCGAACACTTTTGATTCGCTGCTTTTGGTATTGGACCGTTTTCCTTTTTTGAAGGATTCTTTAACCAATCAGAAAGTAACCCTGTTTGCACCGGTAAATGAAAATTTCGCGGCATCGGTTAAGTATTTGAACCAAACCAGAAAAGCGGAAGGGAAAGCGCCTGTTTATTTGAGCACCGCAGATCCGTTGGAACTGGCATTTATGCTTTCAAAATATATTATAAGGGGAAACTTAACATCTGCTACTTATGCCAGTACGGTTGATGGTATTTCGGTTACAACAGTAGCCTCCAATTATCCTATGCATGTAAAAGCGCTACAGGCAAATGCATCAGGTTTTGTAGGTGGTGGTGCCACTACACTCGAATATAGCGACATGTATGGCTCAACCATTAGGCTTAACTGGATAACCACCAATACCAACGCCATTAATATCAAAACCAATAATGCGACCATAAACATTTTAACCCCGCTTCACAACTTTGGGTTTGATGAATTTACATACAGATTAAACCAATAGCCTTATGAAGATGAAAACTAAAAAATACTTTCTTAGTGTAGCGATAATGCTAACAGGCTTGATGCTCGTATTGGTATCCTGCAAGAAAAATTTACCTGATAATAGACTGTCTATCGCTAATGATAGTCAGTACACACAATATCTCTATCAGCCTACATTGGGTAGAAATACCTTATTTACCAACAATTTTACCTACGGCAACTCGAGCAGACCTCTGGATTTTAAAATTGTGAATATGCGCACCTTTGGTGGCGAGCCTGCTCCTGAACTAACCAAACTTTATCCGGTTAAAGTATGGAAAACGGCTTATGATGGCACGGAAAAATCGCTGGCCGAAATTGAGGCTAAACGTGTAATCGAAAACCACCCTTTGTTTGAAGTACGTCCGCATTCCGGTGAGTTTTTAATGTGGGCAGAGGCCAATTCCAACATGATTAAAGCACAACCAGATTCGGGTTATGTTTTTGATGTAGAAATGTCGAATACCGGTGGAAGGAAATATTTTCAGAATTTCCGTCTGAGTCCACTGCGCGAACGCCCTTATGAGCCATCGCCATTAGATCCGATAACAGGGCAGGGAACATCAACCTCTGTTAGTCCTGCAGGCTTATTTATTACCGGTACAAGAACCAATCAGTTCTTATCATCAAGTGATGTGGCCGTGGTGTTTAATAAACTGCCAAAAGGGTTGCCTGGCTATTCCGGACATAGCATCAGTTTCAAATTTATAGATACGCTCGCTCAGGTTATCGATCCAAATAAGTTCGCTTTAACCGATTGGGGCAATTTGGTACATGGTTTCAATATGGTAAAAGATGCCACTAAAGTAAAGTTTGATGTAGCTTATCCGATTCCTTTAACCGCATATCCTACAAAATATACCACTACAGACGGTGGTGCGGCAAGGGTGGTATTCAGGTTCGACAGGCAGGCATTTGGTGCGGTTTTACTCCACTGTTATCTCGCCCTAAATTTCAAGATCTACGAGGAGGGAGATTGGGAAATTATCTTTCAGTTCAAGAACGACAAACCAAAATTTGATAACGACTGATGAAACAAACTAAATCCAAACAAAACATATTTCCAATGAAGTATTTTTACAGCATAGTAATTTTATTGATTTTTGGTTTGCAAAATCTCGCCCTGGCACAACAGCAAATTGCGGTTACAGGTACAGTGTACGACGGCGAATCAAAAAAGAAAGAAACCATGCCAGGCGTAAGCATTTTAAGCGCTGGCAGGGTTTTGGGCCAAACCGATGGCGATGGCCGTTATAGGGTTACCGTAGCATCAAATGCAGAAATTACCTTTAAATATTTAAGTTACGTAACACAAACCATCAAGGTAAACGGAAGAACCACCATTAACCTTACTTTACAGGGCGATAACGCCACCCTTAAAGAAGTTACGGTTACTGCAGGTTATCAAACTAAAACCAGAACTTTATCTACAGGTTCTACTGTAAGCATTTCGGGTAAGGATATTCAAGGACAGCCTGCGAGTGATGTTATGTCGCTTTTACAAGGTAAAGTTGCCGGTCTTAACATTCAAAATAATACTGGTGCACCGGGTTTCAGGGGGTCTATTACCTTACGTGGTATTTCGAATATCAACGTATCAGGTTCAGGAAGTTCGAGTTTCTTAACCCCAACTTCACCATTGTTTGTAATTGATGGTGTACCTGTTGATGACAATACCAATTATTCGTACGGTTTTCAGCAAGCAGGGCCGGGTGTATCACCTATCTCGCAGATCCCACCAGAGGATATTGAAGACATTACCACATTAAAAGATGCCGCTGCTACCTCATTATATGGATCCAGAGGTGCTTATGGGGTTATTTTAGTAACCACTAAACGTGGTAATTCTAAAGTGCCGGTAGTCCGCTATACGGGTGCATCTTTCTTTTCAATGGTTCCTCAATTACGAAGCGTTATTGGAGGTAAAGGTGAGCGTTTGTTGCGGATCGATCAGATTTTGCAGAATGATACCAGTTACAATCATGCCATAGATATGATCAATTATAATCCCATTTTAGCTGATAGTTTAAATGCATATTATAATAACTCGACCGACTGGCAATCCTATTTTTACAGAAACACCTTTAACCAAACCCATAATGTAAACATTTCGGGCGGTGATGTGGCTTTTAACTATAAAGTAGGTTTAGGAGCTTATGATGAAACCGGGATTCAGGAGAATACGGGCTACTCGAGGTATAACCTCAATATGAACATGCAGTATAATCCCAGTCCTAAATTTAAATTGGTGGGGCAGTTGCAAAACTCCATCCAAAAACAACAAACAGGTAGTGGTAATGGCTTGTTAAACAGTGGTTTGTCAACTACAGGTCAAGCCTCAAGTTTATTGCCTTCACCATCCTTATTTTCGTCTCAAAGCGGTGTATTGGCACAACTGCAAACGGATAACGACAATAAATCATTACAAACCTTTGCCACCATTAATGCCGAATACGAGCTTTTTAAGAACTTCAGGATTGCCACTTTCTTAAATTATACAAATAGTACCGGTACTAAAGATAATTTTTCTCCAGCGGCATTAAACGGAAATCAATCTAAATATTATACTTATGACGATCGTGCCACCAAGTTGTATAACCGTAACCAGTTCTCTTATGTATATGGTTTAAAAGATGCTTCAGGTGAGGATTCGCATACATTTAACTTATTTGCTTTTACGGAGATTAACTCGAGCTTTTTTAAAGCCGATGCCATTTTGAACGAAAAAGGAGTTAACGATCAATTAAGGGGGCCTTTAACCAACATGACCGATTACCTGACCTCTTTGGGCGGAACTATCGATTATAATGATGCCAGGAGCGTGGCTTTTGCAGGTGCATTTTCTTATAACTACAAACAAAAATATGTATTGGATATTAATTACCGTTTAGATGCCAACTCGGCCAATGGTGAAAATGCCCGCTATGTTGCCAATCCATCTTTTGCCTTAAAATGGAACTTTAACAAAGAAAAGTTTTTACAGAACATTAAATGGGTCGATTATGCCGATATCCGTTTAAGTTATGGTTCTAACATTCAACCGGTAGGCGGAGTTTTTGATGCCTATGGTAAATATGTAGGAGGAAACCGTTATAATAATGCCAATTCTATCATATTGGATCTAAAAAGGCTGCCAAATTTAGATTTACAACCTACAAGAGCAACCACTTACAATGCTGGTGTTGATTTTAGCTTGTTCCAAAACCGTTTTTCATTTGTTTTTGATACCTATTATAAACAAAATGATAATATTTTCAGATACAAAGATATTTCAAGTGCCAATTCATTTGAAACAGTTGCCTCTAACGAAATCAGTAACGTAAACTACGGATGGGAATTCCAAACTACTGCCCGCCCACTAAGTCCTACAAGCCCGTTTAAGTGGACAGTATCAGCAAATTTGGCCATCAACAGAGAAATTTTGGCACAATTGCCTGATAATTTGAGAGATTTTATTTATTATGATAAAGCCTTACAACAAGACACTTATTACCGCTTAGGTACCAACTCATTATCTAATTACCTATATAATACAAAAGGTGTTTACTCTACCAATGCCCAGGTTCCGGTTGATCCAAATACAGGTTTGCCTTACCGCGTAGGCGGCACCGGGCGTTTGAATTATTTTAGAGCAGGTGATCCTATTTTTACCGATCTCGATGGAAATTATGTACTTGATGGTAACGATAGGGTAATTGCGGGTAATTCGCAGCCGCAGATAACAGGAGGTTTTTATTCCTACCTGCAATGGAAAAACTGGAGTATAGAGGTCAATACTTCCTTTACCCTGGTTCGCGATATCATTAATAACCCTTTAGGTAAACAATTACAGAACTATGCCAATTTCAAACAGTTAGGCAGTTTGGTACCATTGGATCAGCTGAACTATTGGAGTGCACCAGGTCAGAATGCCACTTATGCCAACCCACTTGACTTTGTGCGTGCTGGTATTATCGACCCTTTTAGGTTAAATCAAACGGCTTTTCAGGAAGATGGCTCTTACTTTAAGTTAAACTCGATTAAAGTGTATTACATCTTTGATAAAAAATTTACCAGCAGGTTCGGAATGAACAGGGTAAGTATCAACGCTACTGCAGCAAACCTTGGCTTTATTACACGCTACTCCGGTCCAAACCCTGAAAATGTGACCAGTTTAGGTAGAGATGACTCAGGAGGTTACCCTTCACCAAAGCAGTTTACATTAGGTTTAAACATTGAGTTTTAAAAATTAGACAGATGAAAAATACAAAATACATAATTCTGATTGCTGCACTGGTTTTTACTGCCTTTGGCTGCAAAAAATTTCTAAACGTAACACCAATTGAAGCGCAGAGTGGGAACAATTTTTGGAAAACACGTGAAGATGTAGAGGGATTTACAAACGGGATTTACTCAAGGTTAAAATCAAAAGTGGCAGGAACACCAACCTTTTTTAATGAGGATGACCGCGCATTCTTCCCCGCATTAGAAATGAGGGGGAATAAGGTTGCCATAGGGAGCTTAAGTAACGATGGTGCAAATACCTTTATTGCACTTACTGGCAACAACATGAAATTTCTTGTTGCCAGTTCTGGAAGATTCAATAGCATGATGAAAAACATCATGAGCTGGAAAGAATGGTATGATGTAGTTGCTGCGGCCAACATCTTATACTTCGAAGTTGATAAAGTGCCTTCGTCAAGTTTGCCAGATGCCGATAAAAAACGCTATAAGGCTGAGGCTGTGTTTTTGCGCAACCTGAGTTACATGTTTATCTGTAAATTATTTGGCGATGCCATTTATTATACAGATGCTTACCACAGTACTCCACAGGGCAGAACGCCGCAGGTAACGGTATTGAACAGGTGTATTGAAGATATGACTGCGGCAAAAAATGATCTGCCTACTTTCTATAATGATGCCACATCTAACGGTTTCAGGCCTACAAGAGCATCGGCAGTGGCACTGTTAATGCATTTAAATATGTGGGCTGCAGCATGGGATACCGGGGTTAAAACCAAATATTATGATGCGGTAAAAACATTGGCTACCGAACTGGATACTTATAGTAATTATAAGATACTGCCAATTACCCCTGCCAATACCCTCAAAGTTTTTAAAGGAAGAAGTTCTGAGAACCTGTTCGGCATTTTACAAGACTTTAACTATGGCGAAGGATTTTCTTTGCCCGCAGGTTTATCCTATTATTTATCACATTACCCATATCAGGGCAATGTAACGAAAACGCAAAGTTCTATAGCTTATTCAACCGATTATATCCGTAAACTTTACCCTCCGGGATCTGCAGATGCAAGGATAACCACCTGGTTTGAAAACTATGATGCTCAAGGCGGAGCATTCCAGTTTAAAAAATTTGCAAATATTTATTCAACCGGATCGGGCAGTGCAATATCCATCACTAGTGATGATAGTGCCATTATTTTCAGGTTGCCTGATTGCTATTTATTAACTGCTGAAGCGCTTGCAGAACTTGGCGACGAAAGCGGCGCAAGAGATTTTGCAAATAGGGTAACTGTAGCAGCCAATGCGCCATTAATTACGCAGAACGGACAGGATTTAAAAGACGAAATTTATAGAGAAAGGTGTAGGGAGCTAATTGGCGAAGGACAGTTCTTTTTCGATCTGGTAAGAACAAAGCGGGTATTAAATTCTGATTTTACCAATGCGCCAATGTCGGTAGCTAACCTAAATGCAGGTGCCTGGACATGGCCGCTTACCATTACCGCTGCCGAGCGTAGCGCAAACCCAAATTTAATCGGTAATAATTATTGGAACTAATAGATATGAAGATCAATTATAAAACACTGCTATTTTCAGTAATCTGTGTATTGTCAGTTTTAACCAGCTGTAAAAAATACTATATGGAAACGGGGTTACATGAAGCAAAATATAATGGGAACATGATGCAGTACATGGAAGAAAAGAAACCATTTTTCGATTCGACCCTAACGGTGATCAAATTGGCTGGTTTAGCCGACGTGGTAAGCAAAGAGAACATTACATTTTTTGCACCGCCAAGCGGTTCGATTTTTAAATCGGTTAAGGCTTTAAATATCAGATTGAGGTCGACAGGTAAAGATACTGTTTCTCAATTATCGCAGATCAAACCCGAAGTTTGGAAAAATATATTATCGCAATATATATTCAAAGGCAGCAACCGCTTAAAAGATTATCCTCAGCGTGATACTTTATCTTACCTCGCTTTTCCGGGGCAGGGTTATACGTCTTATAGCGGCAGGATTATGAACGTCGGAGTAATTTTTAACGATGCCGTAATATTAAGCGACAAAGGAGAAGAACTTTCACGAGTAGCTTATGCGGGTTACCGTCAGTTATACCTTGCTTATATTCCCGATCTGTCCAACCCTCAGGTATCATTGGTCAATATTCCGGTTGCTACGTCTGATATTCAGCCCACCAATGGTGTATTACATGTGCTGACTAAAATCATACATAATTTTGGTTTCAATACCAATATTTTTATCGAGCAGGCCATATCAGCAGGTATTAATCCACCAACAAAATAGCCTTATTATCTCATCCATAAATTGAATAAAATGTTAACTAACATAAAATATAAATTTAAGCTGTTTTTGTTCTGGGCAATGTGCTTAACAACGGCTTTAGTTTCTTGCCAAAAGGAAAAAGGACTCGGTGAAGATCCTTATGCCGGAGGTAAGAAACCATTGGATCTCACTTTTGTTTCCAAAACAATCGAACCAGATGTGGTCAATGCCGGAGATGTTTTAACCGTAAGGGTAAAAGGCCTTAGTAAATACATCAACGATTTTAAAGTATATGTAAACGAAATAGAAGCAGAAGTGGTTACTGGATCTACCAACGATACCACTTTAACGTTCAAAGTTCCTTTAACAGCCAGTACAGGCAGTATGTGGATTACTTCACAGGGACAAAGTTTTTTCGGACCGGTTGTTAAAGTTGGTGGTAAAGTAAGTGTTGATGCCAGCTGGAAAGTGATTAATGGTGCAACAAATAACAACAACAATGGCTTTAGCCTTAGTACCATATACGATATCGAGGCTTTACCTGGAGGCAACTACTTTCTGGGTGGTGCCTTTAACGACTTTGAACTAAATGGAACGGAAAAATTACCCATTGGAGGCATTGCACAGATTTTAGGCAATGGAGCTTACTCTACAAGTGGTGTTAACTTTGGAAAGGGAGCAGGTGGTGCCGATAAATCGATCTATTCTATTACCCGTATCGCAACCGGATCACAGGCTGGTAAATATATTATTGGTGGTAGTTTTACCAGTTTTAACTCTACGCGTATCAACCGTCAAACTTTAAACAATGTCGCTCGCCTAAATACCAATGGTACATTAGATAGTTTGATCCTCAGGGACGTAATTAATCCTAAGCCTCAGGAGACGTATAAAAATGGCGATACCGTTACAGCCTTTAATGCAGGTGTTGATGGCTTTGTTAGAAAAACCTTTGTATTTAATGAGCAGGTTTACCTTGTAGGTAACTTTAATAACTACAAGCGTATGTATTTACCAAACTCCAGTTATGATGAAAAAGTGTACGATTATACACGTATGCGCCAGGTGGTAAGGGTAAATATGGATGGTTCGATGGATTCTACTTTCCACTATAACAAATCAACCCGTCAAAGTGCAATTGGCGCTAACGGTGTGATTTTAGATGCTATGATGCAGAACGATGGAAAGCTGATCCTGGTGGGTACATTTAGTACGTTTAATGGAACACAGGCCAACAGAATTGTAAGGTTAAACCTTGATGGCAGTGTAGATAACAGTTTTAATGCAGGTGCTGGTGCCAATAGCGACATTATTTCCATCAGGTATAACGCTAACACGAATAAAATTGTGGTAGGAGGTACTTTCACCAGTTTTAATGGTAAAGCAGTATCAGGTATTAACCTGTTAAATGCCGATGGCTCTAATGTAACAACATTTACAGGTCAGCCCATTACAGGTGGAATTACCAATTTTGTTGGGCAACTTAACAATGGGAAAATTATTGTAAGTGGTTCTTTTAATAAATATGGCGATTACCTCCGTCAGGGTTTTATGGTTTTGGAAGCCAACGGGCAGCTAGCTGTAGGGTATAATAATACAGGTGGTTTTCAGGGCGCAATTTACGATATGGTAGAAACTACAATTGCTACGGGTTCGCAGGTCATTTTAGTAGGTGATATCCTTCGCTTTAATGGCACCTTACCACACAATATCATACGCCTAAATTTTGCCAATTGATCAATATAGTTTCAAATATAAAAGAGATGAAAAAAGGATTTACATTAACAGCAACCTTAAAATACCTGGGCTTTTGCCTGGTATTTGGGCTATTCCTTATGGCCACTGGGTGTAATAAGGATTTTGAAAATACATTGCCACAAAATTTCAGAAATGATACCCTAGGTTTGGGGGCCGGTAAAAAGGTACTTTATATCGTTTTGGATGGTGTAACTGGTGTAGCAATAAAAGCACTGGCGCCCACCAATCTGGCTCAGATTAATGCCAAAGCCACCTACACTTACGAAGGTTTGGCTGATAATAAATATAACGTAATTACCAATGCCTCGGCCTGGACAACCATGCTAACCGGTTACGAATATACCAAGCACAATGTAACCAGCGAAGATTTTTCGGGTTTAAACCTACAAACTACTCCTACGGTTTTCACGAGGATTAAAAGTTCGCTCAATAATGCCAGAACAGTTTCAATCGCCTCAACAACAGTTTTTAATGATAAACTGGCAGGCGATGCAACGATAAAACAGAATGTGGCAGACGATGCTGCTGTAAAAACTGCAGTAGTAACCGAGTTAACCACTAACAATCCATCAATGGTAGTAGCACAGTTTCACAGTGCTGAAACGGCCGGAGCAGTTAATGGTTATACCGCTGCTACGCCTGCTTATGCGGCCGCTATAAGAAGCATAGATGGTTACATCGGTGAAATGCTAACTGCGCTAAAAGCAAGAAAGGGATATTCCGGAGAAAACTGGTTGGTGGTAATCGCCTCAAATAAGGGTGGAGGCCCATCTGGAGGTGCCCCTGGTTCTAATATTTTTAACGATGCTTCACGAAATGCCTATATCGCTTTTTATAATCCCCGCTTTTCGTCGGTATTGATTTCACAGCCAGATCCCAATAGCTATCCATTCGTAGGCACGGGCCCACGTTTTATCGCAACAACCAATTCTAATGTTACCGCTATTCAAAATAATACCGCGATTGGTAATTTTGGTACCACAGGCGATTTTACCTTTATGTTCAAATTTAGGGATGATTACGGGCAGGCCAATTATTATCCGATGTTCCTGGCAAAAAGAAATGCTTTTAACTCTGTTTCATCTACCGGATGGGGCTTTTTGTTCGGTGCAAACTCTGCACAGTTAGATTGGGGCGGTACCCCACGTCCGGGTTTTGGGATTGATATCCGTGACGGACGCTGGCACACTGTAGCCTTTACCATTGGCCTGTTAAACGGTGTAAGAACACTTACTTTGTATGTTGATGGGCTAACCAGGTATTCAGGATCTATAAACGGAAGAAATATAGATAACAACATTCCACTTAGGTTAGGTGGTGACGTAGGTACGAATGGCGATACGCAAACCAATCTTTTAATCAGGGATGTAGCCCTGTTTAACGTAAACATGTCTGCAGCTGATGTAGCCGCCATCATGAGAACGCAGATTAAACCGAGCACGCCGTTTTATAACAATTTGCTAGGTTTCTGGCCAGGGAATGAAACAAGCGGTACCACGATGTTAGATCAATCAGGTAAAGGAAACAATTTTACTTACAGCAGTAACGTAACATTTGCCGGTTTTGAAGAAATTTCGCCAAACATCTCGCCCGATATTTCTCCTGCGGCATACCTTTCTGTACCTAATGGTGTCGATATTCCACTACTTATATACAATTGGTTAAATATTGCTGTTTCACCTCAATGGGGTTTAACAGGCAGATTATATATCCCAACTGTATCATTACCGACTAATTAACATTAAATATTGATAAAATGAAATTTAATCAATTAACTAAAATATTTGGCCTGTCTCTTTTAGTAGCATTTACTGCTTGTAAAAAGTATGGCTATGAAGTTCCGGATGGTTATCCCGATGATTCGCAGAATGTATCTGAAGGAACCATCGATACCAATATGAAACTGATCGATAAGTCGATGTACGCCAAGGCAAGGGTATTCCCTGGCTTGGTAGATCAAACAGAGCCTAGAGTAAAAGATACTCAGTTTACACTTGACCTTAATTTTACCGATCAAACCGCACAAAATTTAAGGATTGCTGAGGCACCGTCACCACAATACAGTACGGGTTATTATGCTGCCCCGGGTGAGCTGATCAAACTTGTGGTTCCGGCAGGGGTTGATGGTTTAACCGTACAGATTGGTGCACATACCGATAACCTGGCTGGTAAATCTCCCTTGCTTCGCGATCCGGTGATATATAACAGGAAAAAACTGGTTGCTGGTGTAAATTATATCCGTAACCTTTACGGTGGTCATATTTACATTTTGGCTACTTTCGCTTATGCTAACCCGGTTACTTTTACCATTACAGGTGCTGTGGTATCGCCTGATTTTATTTTGGGACAAACCAGCGATGTCGATTGGGTAGCTAAAGTTAAAGCCTCGCAAGTACCTTGGTTAGAGCTAAGGGCTAAAAGTGTTATTTTCACCATTCCCAGGGATAAAGTAATCGCAACTTTTAATTCAAGCGAGCCTTTTACCAATCCTACAGCAGTATTTACCAAGTGGAACGACGTTTTTGACTTGGATTATAATGCCTGGATGGGTTTATCAGAAAATGCACCCGATATTAGAGACCGTAGCCCTCAAAGTCAGTGGCGTGGGGTACTCGATATTCAGCTTAGTTTAGGTTATGGCCACTCGGGTTTTCCTTTTGTGGGCTTAAACGATTCTTATTGGTTTGCCAGTTTTACCAGCTTAAATTCAATCTCTACCAGTTCGGGCCAATGGGGTACCTATCATGAGTTTGGACACAATTGTCAACAGGCAAATGTGTGGAGCTGGAGCACCTTGGGCGAAACCACCAACAACCTCTTCAGCTTTAAAGTAGCCAATAGGATTGGCGCCAACTACAATATTCTACACCCGGCAGTTTCCAGCGGTTTTCCTAAAGCGATTGCTTATGCAAGTGGTACAGGAACCAAAAACTTTGATACAGATGCTGCAATGAATACCGTGGATGAAGCGCCTTTTATGAAAATGACACCTTTTGTACAGATTTTTGAGAAGTATGGTTACGGTGCGATGACTTATTTATACACTGAGGCCCGCCATGCGCAGCGTTTAAATACAAACGACATTACCAAACATAACTTTGTGTACGAAAAACTATCTGATTATACCAAAACCGATTTATCACCTTTTTTCGGTGCATGGGGAATTTTGATCAGTGATGCAGTGGTAGCAAAAGTAAATGCCAAATATCCGTTGCTAAAAACGGCTATATGGACTTACAATCCACTAAACAAAACAGGGGGTACGGGTACAATTACCTACAACACCACTGTGGTATCGGTAAGTTCAGTTCAGTCTGGTGACGGAACAACTGCTGCGCTGGTTGATGGGGTTGTTTCTGCCGCATCATTCTGGCATTCGAACTATGGAACAGCTACCTCTACAAATACATTGGGCTATCCAATCAATATTGTTTTAGGTACCGGATCACCTGTTCCTATAGCAGTTAAAGGGGTAACTTTTGCCCAAAGACAAAATAATAGCGGTGGTTATGTAAAAGATGTAGAGATATTTACCAGTACCGATAATGTGAATTATGTAAGTGTGGGCACCACCACTTTACCACAAAATACTTCAGTTTATAATTTTAACTTTCCTGGAGGTAACGTGAGTGCCAAGTTTGTAAAAGTGGTGATTAAAAGCGGTGCTAATGCTACTTATGCCAACTTATCAGAGTGTAACCTTATTAAACCTTAACTCTCACTATTATGAAAACAAACCATAAAATATACAATATACTGCTTTGTATTTGCGCAATAGGCCTATTAACATATTCTGGCTGTAAAAAATATGCCAATCCACCAGCAATTTACGAAGACCTAAAGCCACTCTCTACGGGGCAGCGCAAAATTTTGGTCATCAGCATCGATGGACTAACAGGTTCAGAATTGCAGACTGTTGCACCAACCAATATTACAACCCTGCAAAAGAATGCTAAATATTCTTATAATACTTTAAAAACGGCTTCTGATGCAGCCGGATGGGTATCCATGTTAACCGGTACCAGCTTTGTGAAACACCAGATCAGCACTGATAATTTCGAACGTGCAGCAGGTTCGGGTGTTGATGAACATGCTACTATTGTATCCTACCGGAACGTATTTGATTACATTACACAGTACAAATCGGTAAAAACTGCTTTAGTTACCCCCTGGACTAATCTGCGGAATTATATGAAAAATGCAGATTTTGCACCTGTTGTATCAACTGATATAGCAGTTAAAGACAGTACCGTAAGCATTCTAAATAGCCAAACAGGTTTGGGGACCATATTTGTTAACCTTAGAGACGTTGAAGCGGCTGGCGCCAACGGAGGCTATGTGGCTGCCAATCCCAACTATAAAAATGCCATTGTAAAGGCCGATGAATATGTTGGCAATATTTTAATAGCTTTAAAAGCAAGAAAAAATTATGCAAACGAAGATTGGCTGGTGATATTAACCAGTAATCATGGTGGTAGTAGTGCAAATCCAACAAATGGTTTTACTTTAGTTTATCACCCTGATTTTAAGCCGTTTGAGTTAAAAAAATCGGGTTTCAATCCTGTGCTTTTTGCCACCAATACCTCAAGGGCGGTTACGCCAAATGATAATGGCCTTTATGATGTTGGAGATACCAAGAGTATTACCGTTCAAATGGAAACCAAGTTCAATTCAACCAATGTAAATTATCCTACATTTTTTGGGAAAAGTACCAATTTGAATGGTTCAAGTATTACGGGATGGCAATGGGGTCATTATGGCGATCAATGGTCGGTTACCGTTGGGGGAACAACGAATGGCGGTTCAGGAAAATTACAGGTAAATTCTACCACTCCACCAGGAACCAGTTGGCACACTTTAACCATGAGTATTAATACTACCGTTAATACACAGGGAGTTGCGACAGCCAGAACGCTTAAGTTGTATGTTGATGGGAATTTGGAAGCTACAAACGATATATTAGCCAGAAAAAGTTTAACTACCAGTGAGCTGCTCCGGGTAGGCCATAGAGCAGGAGACACTGATACGCCAACACCATTTTACGGGGCAAACTTAGCATTTTTTAATGTAGCGCTTAGCGATGCCGTGATAAAGGCAAATGTTGGCCTTAAAGATATAACCAAACACCCTAATTACGCTAATTTAATTGGCTTTTGGCCTATGGATGAAGGTACTGAAGGTACGTTTTTCAATAAAGCACCTGTTGGTTATAACATGTCGCTTTCTGGTGTATACAGTTGGGCTAACCTGGGTAACTCATATCCTCCAGGTACAACACCTGAGCCAGTTACATCATCTTTATCAATCCCATCAACGGTAAGTGATGTATCTGCTTTAGCATTGTATTGGATGAAAATTAATATCCTCCCTGATTTCGGTTTTGACGGTAAACCTTACCTTAAAAACTTTGAGTTAGAATTTTTAAAATAGTAGTTAGTTTAGTTAGTGAGACCCTTGCCACCTTGTGGGTGGCAAAGGGTTTTTTCTGTTTTTAAGCTATTTACGATACAATGCAGTACATCATTTATCCTTATAAATTTCTCTCCTCCGTAACATATTTAAAACTCAAACGTTTGCGCTAAAACATTTTCATCATTATCAGTTAATCATCAGTAATTTGGAGCAGCAAACCAAAATTATACACACAGAATGAAGCGAAAATTAACTATTTTATTTACATCACTATTTATTGCCGGGCAAATCAGCGCACAAGATCTGCCCTCCGAACTGCAAACCCCCGAAGTGGTTTCGCTAAACCGTTTGCCTATGCGGGCATCGGCTTTTGCTTTCGAAAATCAAGATTTAGCTACTAAAAGAGCTAAAGAAAAATCAGCATATTTTTTATCGTTAAATGGTACCTGGAAGTTTAACTGGGTAAAAGATCCACGTAAAAGACCTACAGATTTTTATAAGGCAGATTTTGATGATAAAGGCTGGGATAATTTTAAAGTACCTGCCAACTGGGAAGTGAATGGTTACGGACTTCCAATTTATGTAAACCAACCATACGAATTTGCTGGCCGGCAATTAACCGGAGCCAGAATGAACCCTCCATTTGATATTCCTGCTGATAATAATCCGGTAGGTTCGTACAGGAAGAAAATCAATATCCCTGCTAATTGGAGCGGTAGGCAGGTATTTATCAGCCTTGGCGCTGTTAAATCTGCTTTTTATATCTGGGTAAATGGTAAAAAAGTAGGTTATAGCGAAGATAGTAAACTAGCTGCAGAATTTGATATTACCAAATATGTTATGCCAGGAGAAAATACCATCGCACTACAAGTTTACAGATGGAGCGATGGCAGCTATTTAGAATGCCAGGATATGTGGCGCATATCGGGAATAGAGCGTGAGGTTTATTTATATTCTACACCAAAATTAGCTATCCGCGATTTTAAAGTTATGGGTAATTTAGATGCCACTTATACAAACGGATTGCTAAATGTAGATTTAGCGGTAGAAAATTATAAAATCGATCAGCGCACCAACCATAGCCGCCCAGATAGTTTTTATGTAGCGCTCGATTTAGTTGATGCCAAAGGAAACAATGTTTGGAAAAATGCTACCACAATTCAAAAAGTGCTGGGAAATTATAAAACCGATCTTTCTTTTAAAACACAGATCAGTAATGTGAAAAACTGGTCGGCAGAAATTCCTTATTTATATACGCTTTACATTACTTTAAAAGATAAAAACAATAAAATAATTGAGGTAATTCCACAACGCGTGGGTTTCCGTTCAGTAGAAATTAAAGGAAGTGATTTATTGGTTAATGGTAAACGTGTATTTTTGAAAGGAGTAAACAGGCACGAGCACAATGCCACTCAAGGCCATACTTTAACCCATGCAGATATGGAAAAAGATATGGAAATGATGAAAAAACTGAATGTAAATGCAGTTCGTCATTCTCATTATCCGCCAGATCCTTATTGGATGGAGCTTTGTGATGAATATGGTTTGTACGTAATTGATGAAGCCAATATCGAATCACATGGCCGTTATTACAGTTTGGAAACTACTTTTGCCAATGATAAGCAATGGCGTATTCCTCATCTTGAGCGCATTACCAGAATGTACGAGCGTGACAAAAACCATGCATCGGTAATTACCTGGTCCTTAGGTAATGAGGCAGGTAACGGGGTTAATTTTTACGAGGCTTACCAATGGCTTAAAGGAAAAGATTTCCGCCCGGTACAGTACGAAAGGGCTGAGAGCGATTTCAATACCGATATGATTGTTCCACAATACCCTTCGCCAAATTATCTGCCACGTTATTCGAAACAGGATAAAGAAACCCGTCCGTTTATTATGAGCGAGTATGCCCACATTATGGGTAACAGTTTGGGTAATTTTAAAGAATATTGGGATGCTATAGAGAACAACCCTAAACTACAGGGTGGTTTTGTTTGGGAGTGGATAGATCAGGCGATCGATACCGTTAAAAACGGTAAACGCATTATGGCTTATGGTGGTGATTTTCCGCTAAGTGGCCCGGTTGATGAAAACTTTAGTGATAACGATTTCTGCGTAAAAGGAGTGGTTACAGCCTACCGTGGTATGACCCCAATGGCAGTAGAATTGAAAAAAGTTCATCAATATATCAAAACTACCTTTAACGGTACCAACCAGATCAATGTAAACAACAGCTATTTCTTTAAAGATATTAGCAACGTACAATTAAACTGGGAACTGGTAGAAGATGGAAAAGTGATTCAAAGTGGTGTGGTAAGTAACTTGAATATTGGTCCGCGCCAAACACAGCTGTTAAGCTTGCCATTCAGAACGAATTATGCCATGGGTAAAGAATATTTTTTGAACGTTCGCTATCGCTTAAAAACAGCTGAGCCGTTTTTAGAAAAGGGCTATGAGATTGCTTATGAGCAGATTGCATTAGCCGGAGCGCCTAGAGCCAATGTTTATACCGGCAACAAGAAATCTTTGAAGGTTGAGCAAACAGCAGAAAAAGCAGTGGTTAAAGGAAACGATTTTACCATCACTTTCGATTTAATTAAAGGAATGTTAACAAGCTATGTTTCTAAAGGACAAGAACTTTTGGCTTCAGGTTTACAACCAGGATTTTATCGTGCACCAACCGACAACGATATCGGTGCGGGCTTAAATACCAAATTACGTATGTGGCGTAATGTATATCAGGATAACAGTGCAGGCAATATTAAATCAACTGTAAATTCAAAGGCTGATGGCTTTACCCTAACCATTAAATCGTCTCTACTTAAAGGTGATGCAGAAACTATGCAAGAATTTAATGTATCTGCTGATGGTACTGTAAAAGTAAATAATCAATTTAAAGCCGTAACGGGCAACTACAAAAGTTTAATGCGTATCGGTAACGATCTGCAGCTGAAAAATGATTACAGCAATATCCAATGGTATGGTCGTGGGCCGGGCGAAAATTATGTAGATAGAAAAACAGCTTCATTAATAGGTACTTATAAATCAACGGTTGCAGATCAGTATTTCCCTTATGCACGTCCACAGGAAAGTGGTAATAAAACCGAGGTACGTTGGGTAACTTTTACCAATAAAGCAGGTAAGGGCTTACGTTTCGAATTTGCCGATCAGTTATTGAGTTTTAATGCATTGCCATACTCGGTAGAAGATTTAGATCCTGAGGCCGAGAAAAAACAATATCACTCTGGCGAACTGATAAAACGTAACCAGATTTATGTGCATATGGATATGCAGCAATTGGGCGTACAGGGGATCGATAGTTGGGGTTCTATGCCATTAATCCAATACCAGATCCCATTTAAAGATTACCAGTACAGCTATTATATCAAACCGATCAAATAATGTAGATGGTTCGTCATTCCCTATGGAGATTCCCGCCTTCGCGGGAATGACGACCATTTTCCTAAAGAATTGAAGCACTTCTATTCAAAGAATAATATGAAATTTATCAAAATCTGTTTAAACCTATTTTTATTTGCTCAAATCAGCTTTGCGCAAGAGGCAAAACTAGCTGCTACACCACCGATGGGCTGGATGAGCTGGAACATCATGTCCGAAAATCCGAACGAAAAAGATATTAAAGAAATGGCTGATGCAATGGTTGCCAGTGGAATGGTGAAAGCAGGCTATCAGTATATTTTTTTAGATGATTGCTGGCAGGGAGGCCGCGATAATAAAAACAAAATCATTGCTGATCCAAAGAAATTTCCTTCAGGCATTAAAGCGCTGGCCGATTACCTGCATAACAAAGGGATGAAATTGGGTATCTATTCTGATGCGGCTTCGTTAACCTGTGGCGGTTATACCGCAAGTTTAAATTTCGAAGATCAGGATGCCAAAACTTTTGCTTCTTGGGGGATCGATTATTTAAAATACGATTATTGTAATGCCCCTGAGGATGTTGAAACCGCTAAGACCCGCTATGGTAAAATAGCCCAGGCGCTACGCAAATCGGGTAGAGATATTGTATTGGGAATCTGCGAATGGGGTCCACGCGAACCCTGGAACTGGGGTGCGCAGGTTGGCGGACAAAGCTGGCGTACCACTTATGATATCAGAGATAAATGGGTTGATGTAGAGGGCAAGGGTGGAGTAGGTATTTACAATGTGGTAGATAAAACAGCCGGATTAACAAGCTTTTCAGGGCCAGGTAAATGGAACGATGGAGATATGCTGGTTGCAGGTTTACACGGCACAAAAGGTCCTTCATCCGCTTTTAATGGCAAAGGTTGTACCCAAGCTGAATATCAAAGCCAAATGAGTTTATACAGTATGCTTAATTCGCCATTATATGCGAGTTGCGATATCCGTAAAATGGATAATGAAGCAAAAACCATTTTCACAAACGAAGAAGTAATTGCATTAAACCAGGATGTTTTGGGCAAACAGGCCGAAAGAAAAATCAAAACCGATATCTGGGATGTTTTTGTTCGTCCTTTAGCCAATGGAGATTTCGCGATAGCGATATTAAATAAATCGGCATCTGTCCAAAATGCAAAAATAAATTTTGCCGAGTTAGGGCTGACTGGTAAATATGAGATCAGGGATTTATGGCAACATAAAGCAATTGGCAAAAATAATAAGTGGAATGGTGAAGTAACTGCTCACGAAACCAAAGTTTTCCGTTTAAAAAAAGCATAACACTTAAATAACAACAAACCAAACACAAATGAAATCACTATTATCTCTTGCATTAGTGGCAACAGGCTTAAACACCTTTGCTCAGGATGCCGCTAAAGATCCGGCAACAATTGTCATTACGCCACAACACACCCTTTCAAAAAACGATACGGCATTTAGAAAAGTCATTGCCAAATGGAGTGATGAAACTTTAAAAAGTACCGATTATAAGCGTATCAAAGCCCAACCATCAGCCGAGGTTTTTCCAGGTACAGTAAAGACGGGTTTTCAGTTTATAAATAAAACGGTAAGCATCGAGCATAAAAAAATGGCTGATAGCTTAGTGTCTATCGTGTCAACCTTAGGGTATTCCGGTTACGATAATGCGACCATGTACAGTACAGGTTTATATGCAAAAGCTGGCGAGTATATAGAAATTGATGTACCTAAAAACACCAATGTAAACGAGCTTGAAGTGCAGATCGGTGCACATAGCGACCGGTTAAATTATTGGGTAGCAGGCAAGGAAGATTGGCGCAGAATGCCAATTATAACTAAAAAACAGCAATTGGTAATTGGTAAAAACAGATTAGCATCGCCTTTCGGCGGATTGATTTACATCAATATTAAACCTAAGGCTGAAAGTAGAAAAATTGATTTTAAAATTAGCCATGCTGTTACAGCTCCGCTTTTTGTATTGGGCAAAAGCACGCAAAGTGATTGGGAGAATCAATTAAAAAACAATAAAGCACCTTGGGGAGAAATGGCCACTGAAAATGTGATTTTAACATTGCCTGATAGTGTATTGCAAACCATCAAAAATCCCGAAGAAGTATTAAAATTATGGGATTTAGTTGTACTTGGAGAATTAGATCTGGCCAATATGCCCGCGCCGTTTTACAGGGCGCAACGGATGGTGCCCGATGAACATATTGGAGGGGGATACATGCATAGCGGTTATCCGATTATGATCCACCATTCGCCATCCAGAAAGATGCTCTCGAACGAAATTATGGCCAACCCTGAATTATTGATGAAACCAAGTAAGGGAGGTGCAAATTGGGGCTTTTTCCACGAAATTGGTCACAACATGCAGAATTTGAACTGGGTTTTTGGTGGTACTACCGAAGTGAGCAATAACTTCTTTTCAATTTATATGTTCGATAGGTTAATGGGCGGACGGGACGATTCGCATACTGGTGTATCAAGTGCAAATACGCAAAAGATGATGAAAAAATATTTTGCCGAAGGTGCGGGTTATGAAAAATGGAAAGGTGATGCCTTTTTAGGCCTGATCATGTTCCGTCAGATGCAGGAAGGCTTTGGATGGGAAAGTTTTAAAGCGTTTTTTAAAGAATACCAAAAAATCGGGCCAAGCATAGGCAGGTTAAATGATCAGCAAAAACGAGATTTATGGGTAAAAACGTATTCCAATGTGGTAAAAAGAAACCTAGCGCCATTTTTTAATACCTGGGGGGTAGGCATAAGTGAAGAAACACAGAAAGAACTGAGCGTGCTTCGTGCATGGAAACCTTATAATTTTCCTCCGGTAAACTAACTTAAAGCTTCCAGACCTATGAGGTTTCCTAAACAGGTTGCCAATAAACCTCATAGGTCTTAAGAGATGTAGCGTTTTTATTTTAATTCCCGTTTTAGGTTAAAAATAACAAACAAATGAAACGGACGCTATTTATCTTAACTTCAATTGTGCTGGTAATGAGTTTGGTATGGGCTTGTACTGATCGCGACGAACCTATGCCGAATGTTGATCAGATAGAATTAGAAAAGCTTTATAAAGACATTGAAAAATCAGCTCAGCAATTTACCTGTGAAAATGCCGGCGAATGGAAATTCACTGCAATCGGATCCAAAGCCTGTGGAGGCGCATCAGGTTATATTGCTTATTCTGTAAAAATAGATGAAAGCACTTTTCTGAAAAAGGTGGAACAATTTACCAAACTACAAGCTGATTATAATCAAAAATACGGTGTATATTCTGATTGTGCATTGGTGATACAGCCAAAAGGGGTAACCTGTGATAATGGCAAACCTAAATTTACGTATTAAGATTTAAATGCTATGTCAGATATTTCTGTTCTGACACTAACAAATATTTATAACCACTTATTTTAATTGTCTCGTAGCGCATTTTCGAAGTACTCGGAAATGCGCGTTTTTAATGTAACAACAGTAGTTTCCTTGTTTTCAGGATCAGTTTTGCCATCCACTACCGTTTGTGTCATATCAATAAAATTCTTGCTGGCATCTGGAGTGAAACCCATTTTCTGTAAAGTAGCATCCCACTCTTTGGGTGGAATCTGTTTTGCTTTAACGGCTCTATTTAATACTTTTTCAAAGGCTGTAGCTACATTGTCAGAACTTAGTTTTTCGGGTCCAACAATTTCATAAATTTTAGATTGACTATCTTTCATTAAAACATCAGCTACAAATGAAGCTACATCCATCGGTGAGGCCATAGGTAAAGTTAAATCAGTAGGGTAAAAAGTGGGTAGTATTCCGTTCTTTTTAACTTCGGGCAGCTGAGCTAACCAATTGCTGTAATAATATGCAGGACGAATAAAAATCTGGGGAATTATCAGATCTGTAAAAGCATGCTCTAGCATGTACGACATTAATAAATTACCTGTTCCTTTATTGTATTGTGCACCAATTGATGACAATCCGACAATTTTTTTAATTGAAGACTGCTTGATGGCTTTATTGTAATTTTCGAGGATAGTTTTTGTTTCACCTAACACATCTTCTGTTTTTCCAGTTTCAGGTGTTAAAGCAAAAAGGGTATCGCCGCCTTTAAAAGCTTCGATTAATGAATTTAAATCCATAGCATCTGCAATGGCTACTTCGGCACCTTTTTCTTTAATTACTGAAGCTTTATCGGGATGATGAACAACTGCTTTAACGCTTAATTTTTTAGCCAATAAATGATCTACAATGGCTGAACCAACCTGCCCGGATGCACCTAGAATAACGTACATAACATAAATATTTAAGTTACGAGCGTTTTCTTAATCAACAAGAAAAAAGGAGCTTGGTTTATATTTTTATGAATTTGTTATTATGTGTCACTGGCTCACCAACCGAAACTTTATTTATTTTAGATATCAAAAGAGAAGTCAAGTTTACTGGCAGTGTAGCTATTCAAACTTGACTTCTCTGAGGAAAAACCTATCCTATTTAATATGTTCTTTAATAAACAACTGAGGGTTATAAAACCGTTCGTTCAGTTGTTTATTATTAAAAGTCAGCCAGCTTGCACAGCCATAGTCATCAAATTTTTTTCTGATTTCTAAATGAAGATGATGGTAATCGCCTCCATACTTTTTACTTTCCAAAGGGGTAAACAACCTGGCGAGTTTAGTGTTTTGGTCAACATTCTGTCCATTACTTACATAAACTTCTTTCAGGTGTTTGTAAGTGGTAAACATGGTTAGTCCACTAGGGAGTTTATGTTTTACCACAACTGTACGTTGGTTTTCGCCCAAATGCACAGAGCAAACTATTCCATTAGCCATGGCGTAAACATTAACCAGTTTCGCTTTAGGCTGGGTAGGATTAATATCAATAGCCGTGTGGATGTGGCCTTTAACATAACTATCTCTATGATCGCCAAAAATGCTGATGATTTTAATGTTGTTTATTTTTTTACGGTTAGCTACATCAAAAGGAAGAAACCAGTTATCGGCTATTTTGGCTGGAGCAGTATCGGTATAATATGGTTTCCAGCGATCGCGATCTTTTTCAATCGTAGGGGTTTCGAATAAAAGTGTGGATAAAAAGATCAATACTAATGTTTTCATGCTAAAGATTTATAAAGCAAGATAATGATTTTATCGATATAAACTATTTTTATAGTTTAAAAGAGTTGTCAACTTTTATAGGCTTTCGCTAGAAAGTTGACAACTCTGATTGCAAACGATGATTTATTTAGGTAGTGTCAGATGGAAAAATCTGACTTCACATTACGCCAGAATATCTTCCTTCAAAGCCTCTGCTGCTGGATTAACCAAGGTACCAATCAATTCTGGGACAGGAACATCAGTGCTTTCGCTATAACCGTGGGTTAACAACCTTACGCGGTTAATACACACCCTGATAAATTCGGGCACAAACAGGTCGAATTTTTCGAATTTTGGAGCTAATTCTGGGTTTTCCTGTTGAAATTCTAAAATCACATCAGCCACCTGACGCCAGAACTGTTTTTCATCCAAGCCTACGTAGCTATGGAAAATATTGCCGAGGTATCTAAAAACGGCATCGAATATCCCTGAAAGAATAAATAAAGGCGCCAGCTCATCATTAATTTCCCTTAAAACATCTACCAGATCATTCGGTAATTTTGCTTTCGATTCTTCTGTCAATACAATTTCTTCAACAAAATCTTTAATAATAATGCGCTCTGGTACGCCGTTTTTCATTACCAAAATGGTGTTTTCGCCATGCGGACTAAAGAAAAAGGCATGTTTGTAAAAAATCCTTAATACTGGTTTTAAATAAGCAGATAGATAAGCATTTAACCAGCTTTCTGCATCCAGGCCCGATTTTTCTATCAGGGCCTCAACCATACTTTTCCCATTATCATCAACATAAAGCAGACTCGCCATGGTCATAATGTTTTCACCTTCCAGCAAATAGTTTTCGGCACTCTCACGCCAAATGGCTCCTAAAAATTCCTGATATTGATACGGTGATCCAGGTATTTCACTGTATTGCGGATGGGTGTAAGCTACTGTTGCTACTTCACCTAAAAGAACTACGCGGGTTTTTTTTAAATATTCATCGCTCTGAAGCATGTCTTTTGCCCACTGGGTTACTTTTGGTGCAATAGCCAGTTTTTTAGGCGAAAGTCCTCTGAAAATAGAGGTGTTTAAAATAGAAATGGCCGTTTTTACATAATGTTTTTTTGGTTCACTTACATTAAAGAAGGTACGTATACTGTTTTGGCACATGTATTCATCATTGCCTAAACCGACAGGGACGATTAAATTATGGGCAATATCGTGTGCCAGTTGTAATACGATTTTATTGTTCCACTGCCATTCGTGCACAGGGATAAAGAAATAATCTTCTGGCTGTAACTGCTGTTGGATTAATACCTGATTAAAATCATGGACCTGCTTTAAGCTGAGTTCTTCATTATAAAAAGAAAATGGAGAAATACTTTCGATACTTTTAAATTCTGCTCTTGTTTTATGTACCGCTAACCAGGCCAATTGTGTTCTTTGGGCAGCTTCTGGAGCATATTTGCCTTGATCGCTATGGTTAAAACCGATCCGTCCTTTGTTGATGGTAGCCCAGGGATGCCCATCCATTTGATGTTCGATGGTTTGGTAATCAGCATTGGCTAATTCATCAGCAGTTAACCTGCCTTTTTGATGAATGTAAGCATCGGCATATAAGGTATTTAGGGTTTCTTCAACAAAATGAGCCAAAGTAAATGGTTTAATGCCAAAAGTCTGTTGCAGTTCTGTATAAAAAGCAGGAGCATTGTTTACGGCTACACTTTCGCCATTTATAAATTTTTTGATGCTCTGTTTATCTATATGTAGGTAATCTAAAGCACGTTGCTGCCCTGAAAAGGTATAATAAATGTCTTTAGAGTCTGTATCGAGACGGAAATTAGAATTTCCTTGTTCATCTGTATTGATCAGCGTTGGTTCAGCTAATTTTTCGTGCATCAACTCTACGATCGATTTTGCAACATAATTGCGGTTTACTTTATCCCAGATTTCTTTATTTAGGGGTTTTATGTGATTGAAGTTGTTGTAATTCATGGTATTTAATATTTTAATTGTTGGGTTAGTCCGGATTTGTAATCTGGACTTTTTGTATCCGGATTACAAATCCGCTTCTCTATGATCGGGATTGCAAATCCCGACCAACAATAGGTTTAATCTTCAGATAATTGCAGCGCTGCATTAGAAAATTCACTTTCCTGTGTTTCATCTGCTACGCTAAACTGCTGAAAAGCAATCCGTTTTTCTACATTATAGATTTCGAAGCCTAAAATGGCATTGATAATGGATGCATTACGATAGGCGCCCATGCCCAAATCAGGTGTTACGAAACCATGGGTGTGCAGTTCTACATTTTGAACAAAAATTTCGTTTCCGTTTACATCAATAGCATAGTTACGGTGTACCTGAAAAAGTCCGTCGGCATTACGTATGATGCGATCGTTTATTCCTGATAAGAAACCTGGCTCGTTATATTTGTAGCCAGTCGCCAATACCACAAAGTCTGTTTCAACCGCAAAATCCTTTTCGCTTTCGGTATGATAAAAATCGAGCAGGTATTTGCCGTCGGTGTTTACAGTTAAATTGTTCAATTGACAGTTAGGCCTCAATTCTGCATTTATCTTTTCGCCATCAACACTCAATTCGTACAGTTTATCAAAAATCTGGTTAATCAGTTCGAAGTTTATGCCTTTAAACAGCGAATTTTGTTTTCCTAAAAGCTGTTTGCGTTTGGCATCACTCAGATTGTAAAAGTGGTCTACATATTCGGGAGAGGTGAGCTCCAATGTTAATTTCGAATACTCCATCGGGAAAAAACGATCAGGTCGCGTAAACCATTTTAATTTCAATCCATTTTCGGTTTCAGGCAATAAATCGTAAAAAATCTCGGCAGCACTTTGTCCTGAGCCAATAATCGTTACCGTTTTTTGCTTCAACAAAGTAGATTTAAACTTTAAATATGCTGAAGAGTGTATGGCATTTTTATGCTCAGCTGGTCTAATAAAACCAGGTACTTTTGGTGCCGTTCCCGTTCCGAGCACTATTTTTTTTGTGAAAATGGTTTCATTGGTTCCGCTTGATTGATCTACTTTTTCTATCTGATAAATGCCATCAACGTAATTTATACTGATTACTTTCTGTCCGAAATGGCAGTTTTGCAAATGATTAATCGCCCATTTACAATAAGCATTATATTCCTTTCGTAATACAAAAAAATCTTCTCTGATATAGAATTTATACAGGCGATCTGTTTGTTTAAGATAGTTTAAAAAGCTGTATGGACTGGTTGGATCGGCCATGGTAACCAGATCGGCCATAAAAGGAACCTGTAAAGTGGCATCGCTCAACATCATACCGGGGTGCCAGTTAAATTCGCTCGCCTGGTCTAAAAATAAAGTAGATAAGCTACTGATAGGGGCACATAACGCAGCTAAACCCAGATTGAACGGGCCAATACCGATCCCTACAATGTCGTATATTTTTTGATTCTGCATTTAAATTTCCTCCGTTTCAAATTCTGATGATTTAGCCATGGCGTATGCCTTTGCCTCAGGGAATTTTTCCCAGTACCAATTGCGGTGACAAAAGGTAAGATTCGCCATTTTGTAAGGCATCTGGATCACTTTTTCTAATTTAAAGCCAAGTCTGGTTACAAAAATGTGCATCGCACGGCTCTCCACAGCGGCTTCGCCGATGCATTTACCTACTTCTGGCTGTTCAAAAATGAAATCCATTAATGCCTGACCAGTTTCGAAACTGAATTTTTTGTCTTTATCTGTTGGAGCAATCAACAAATGTGCACCATAATCGGTCGTTAGAGCTTCATAGCATGCACCTACACCATCGCGCATCGGCCAATAAGGCTCTATAGTAAACGTAGGTTGGCCATTTATCTCGCCAATAAAGCTGTGCGATGAATCGTTTGGCAATAAAGTTCTATAGAATAGCTCTAAATCTCTAATCGGTCCATCCATCTTCCAGATCGGTTTGGCATGTTCCTGGTTAAACCAATCGTGAACCATTTCCAGATCCCGGTCGATATTAAACGGCCGGATGTTGATCGTTACATTTTCTTTAGGGAAAAACCTGCTGTACAACACATCTTTGGTTTGCGGCTTGATCAGATTTTCTGAGAAGAAATATTTAGATAAAGGATTCGGAAACTCGCGGTAAATAGCCGGATTATCAATAGGGGCACTGGCCTCGTCGATATTGCAGAGGTTGGTTAGCAGGTTACCTTTTACCTCCCAGCTGCGACGGTTGATGATATAATCAACCAAACCTGTAGTATCGCTGTTTTCGAATTGTTTAAACTCCAGATAAACGAGATCGATCAAGGTTTTTTCATCGGCGAGATTGTTGCTCGCAATGGCATTTACCACACCTAAAATATTGTTGATGAGCAGGTAATAGGTAAGCTTAGGGATAATGTATTGGTTCGGCACAATCGAACCGCTTTCTGCAGCAATACCAGGAGATGCTTTTTCTAATACCTCGGCTTTAGCATCACTAAAGAAAAAGCCCTGATTATCCCTGAAATAAAGTTTGGCAGGATAATAATCTTTATCCAGTTCTACCATCACATTTTGCTGATGGAACTCAAAAGCCATCCCAAAATTGTTGTAAAGCCCAACAATCGGTGCAACACAAAGGTGCAGGTATTGTTTAAACCAGTTTACTGCAGTGTAGGCAACTGTTTTATTTTTGCTAATCGCTGCTTCTTCAATGATGTTTACAATTCTTGGTTTTTGGCCTAACAAAGAATCCTGACAAAGCGCTGCCAAAAGCGTTACATTTTTTTCTGTACCTTCTCCTTTAAAAGGATTGTGCCTGATACTGATGTTAAAACCATCAATGGTTTCGCCTTTATAATTTACGGTTATAAATGCGGGGTCGGTAATGAATTCTATTTCAGGGAACTCGGCTTTGACCGCTTTGCCGTATTCGGTTTTTAAAAGTTTACTTACATCATAACCACGGTGAAGCTCTCTAACCAGGTTAACCCTTTGCGAGTTGGTTATTTTTACGTGTAACGAAAATTTAAGCATCCAATCGCTCGATGCATTGTAAACCGTCCTTACTGAAGATGTTGGTGTATAGAATTCTCCAAAATGCCCAAGATAGAACAGGAGTTTTTCTTCCTGCATTGCTTTTACTGCAGGGAGGGTAAGCAGGTATTCGGCCTCCCATGGGTGCATGGGTACCACTTTATGGCCTGGGTGTTGATCGAGTAAATGAATGATTTCGGTATTGTTACTATCTAACAATTCAATTCTGAAAAGATCAGTCATGTCAAAACCTTCCGCATTTTTCTCCACAATATTTTCGGCTGTGATCAGGAAATAGGCCAGCTGAAAACGACCCTGGGTTTCTGGTGAATATTTAAAAAGCTCTTCTTTACTGTTAAAGCCAGATCTCCCTTTAGGAAGTGGATGTGCATTGTGGCCTAAAAACAAGGATTGCTCCGCCTCAATAAAATTCATTTTGGCAAAATTTGCAGGCCTTCCATGCTGTTTGAAGAACGATAAAAATGCTTCAAGATTTTCTACACTGTTGGCTAAACGTTGTTTTACCAGATTAGCATCAACATCAGGAAATTCTCCAGCACTGAACTCAATGACCAGTTCCATAAACCTGTAAATACTGATCGGACTGATGACATCTGTAGCAACATTACGTTCGATTATCGGGAAATTAAATACATGCCGGCCACTATCAGCATAAAATCTTAAAGGCGCATATACTTCGAAACCAATGGACGTAAAATCGAACCGGATATGTAAGTGATCGGTAGTGGTAACCAAATAGTTTGCTAAAGCCTCATCATATCTAGGGATGCCTATATAACGACTCCAGTTGTTAAATTCTCTGCAATAACTGTTTAGGAGCGTATTAAAATTAGTTTCTTCTGAAATCTGCTGAAGCCTGATTGAGTCTAACGTATTCGTTTCCATGTTTTTTAATTATTTTAATAATGTTTTCAATATCGCTGATGGTAGTAAGCGGGTTAAGTAGGGTAAATTTGAGGTAGAATTGATGGTTAATCTTGGTGCCGGCAATTAGAGCCTTCCCTTGATTAAACATGGCTTTTTTGATGTACTGATTCATGGCGCAGACATCTAATTGTACATTTTTTGGGCGATAGCGGAACACCAAGGCACTGATGTCTGATTCGTTCATCAGCTCAAAATCACTGTCTGAATGTAATAGACCGGCAATTTTGGCTGCGGTTTCAATAATAGTATCAAAATAACCTCCTAATTTTTTCCTGCCCATCATCCTTAGCGTGAACCAGAGCTTTAAAGCATCAAAGCGGCGGGTAGTTTGTATCGACTTGTTTACCTGATTAGGTAAGCCATCCTCATCATGATCTTTTGGATTTAAATAATCGGCATGGTGTGTAATCAGGTTGAAAAAGTTTTTATCACGAACCAGAAAACCGCTGCTGCTTACCGGCTGGAAGAAAGATTTGTGGTAATCAACCGTAACCGAATGGGCCAGTTCGATCCCGTTCAACAAACTACGGTACTTATCCGTTAGCAGTAAGCCACAACCATAAGCGGCATCGATGTGGAACCAGGTGTTGTATTTTTTACTGATAGAAGCAAGCTCTTTCAGCGGATCAACATTTCCGAAATCGGTAGTTCCTGCAGTGCCTACAATGGCAATAGGAATATTGCCATGAGCAATTTCCCGTTTAATGGCATCTTCCAATAAAACGGTATTCATCCTAAAACTGCGGTCGGTTTTGATCTTGATCACCGATTTTTCACCTAAACCTAAAAGGGAAGCATTTTTTTGAATACTGAAATGCGCTTTCTCAGAAACAAAAATCCTGAAACGAGCTGCTTCCTGGGGCAAACCCTCTACTTTAATGTTGTGGTTTAATGCTGTGATGGAATAATGATCGCGGGCCAACAAAAGCCCCATTAAATTGCTCTGGGTGCCTCCGCTGGTAAAAATACCATCCGCTTTTTTGCTGTAGCCGATCTGGTCACAGGTCCATTCGATCAGCTTTTGTTCAATTAATGTACCTCCCGCACTTTGGTCCCAGGTATCGATTGAAGAATTAATGGCCGAAATCATGACCTCGGCAGCTACCGCGGGAATCACAATGGGGCAGTTTAAGTGTGCGATGTAGGCAGGGTGGTGGAAGGCAACAGCATGGCTGGTGTAAAGCTGTTCAACTTCTTTAAGCAAAGCATCGTAATTGTCGTGCGTTTTTTCAAATTCGATCGACTCAAACAGCGGTCTTAATTTCGATGGCGATACACCACTAAATGGCTGTTGATTGTTGTTGAGGAATTTTTTTACCGCCTGGGTAACTTTTCCTATTGCATGCAGGTACTCTGCTTCATTTTCGTGGTGAAAGATTTCCTTTGTTGGACTTTCCGTAAGGAAATCAATAAGTTCATGTTTTTCGAGGTCTGATGTAAACATTAGTTTTTCAATTTTTCAAAAGATTAAGGTTAAATGGCAATAAAATTACTGGGCATATCAATGCCGGCATTTTTCAAATAATACTTGGTTCTGAGCAACCTAAAAATTGAGCGGTTTCGATTATAATTCTCGCTGCTAAGGTATATTTTTATTTAGATTGATTAAAAATAATATTTTAAATATTTTTAACACATTGTTAATAAGTTGTTTAATAGTTGATGCTTAACCGTTTTAGTATAACAGTGAAGAAAAAAATAAAATATTTTATTTGGATTTAATCTAAATAAATGATTGCTTTGCGCAAAAAAAAATAATAATCATTGACGAAACCATCATGATTTTCATATCACAACGGTATGACTAAATCACGGTAGCTTCATTACCATTAAAACCAAATTTATACGGATGAAAAATCTATACTTAATTGCAATCCTTGTCTGTGGATTTATTTTAACAGGCAAAGCTCAAACCGTTACCGGAAAAGTAATAGGAGAAACCGCACCGCTTGGCGGGGCAAATATTAAAGTCGAAGGCAAAAATGCTTCGGCGACAACAGCTGCCGATGGTAGCTTTGAATTGAAATTAACAGAAGGTTCTTATAAATTACAGGTGAGTTATGTAGGGTATACTACCATACTGCAAAAAGTGAGCTTAGCTAAAGATCAGACCGTTAATTTGACCCTCTATTTAAGCCCAACGTCGAATATGCAGGAGGTTGTGGTGGTTTCATCACGTAAACCAACCAAAATTAGCGAGATACCGGGCACCGTTTGGGTAGTAGATGGCGCGAAAATTCAGGAACAGGCCAGGGCAGGAATTCCGCTTAAACAAACCCTAGCACAATTAATCCCGAGTTTAGATGCCGGGCCGGAAGGACGTACCAACTACGGACAGAACCAACGTGGCAGAGATGCATTGGTAATGATTGATGGTGTATCGTTAAACAGTACACGTGGCGTAAGCCGTCAGTTCGAATCGATAGATCCTTTCAACATCGAGCGTATCGAGGTTTTATCTGGTGCAAGTGCTGTTTATGGCGGTGGTGCAACAGGCGGTATTATCAACATTATTACTAAAAAAGGACAGGATAGTCAACCAAGTTTTACTACACAAGTTGGTGTACGTAGCGGTTTAAAAGAAAAGAGCGATCATGATGTACGTGTGGCACAGGCCATTTCTGGTGGGAGCAAAGATTGGAACGGACGCATTGGTATGGCTTTCCAAAAAAACAATGCAGCTTATGACGCAGATGGAAAACAGATTTTTACCGATATCACACAAACCGATTTACAGTATAACCAATCGTTCGATTTTTTCGGAAGTACCGAATTTAAATTGACTGAGTATCAAAAACTATCAGTGAATGGTCAATATTACAATTCGGGTTACCGTGGCGATAAAGACCTTTTCCTGGGGGCAAATTATGGTGGATTATTATCAAATCCAGCGCTTTTAGAAATGAGAAATGGCTACTCATCCGATGTTGATCCAAAAACGAGCAGAGCCAATATAAATGTCAATTATCAGGCTAGCGATATCTTGGGCGGACAAACACTTTATGTACAGGCAGCAGCAAGAAACGAGCAATTTAGCTTTCATCCATTCCCGGGGCAAGCGGCAATACCGCAGCGACTTTATAGTGGTTCATCCATCCAAAATACAAACTACAGCGCTTTAAAACTGGTATTGAACAAAGACTGGAACAGATTGAACCTTACCTATGGTATTGATGCTGACAATGAGAATTTTAACGCACAGCAAGCCTTGTTTGATAGAACAAAGGCCTTTGCATCTGGCGGTTTAAACAATAGCACCATAGCCACAATTGCCCGTTATCCCAATTTCAGGGTAAATGGTTTATCAGGCTTTTTACAGGCACAGGTTAAAGTAACCGACTTTTTAAGCCTGTCGGGAGGTGTGCGTCAGCAACGTATGTTTGTTAAAGTTGGCGATTTTGTAGGCACCGCTGCTGCTGTACCTCTGGCTTATGGTGTAGGCAGAACCGCTACGGCTATTGCTGGCGGTGAAAATCACTATGATGTTAACCTATTAAACGGTGGTTTGGTATTTAAAATCAACGCAGCTCAACAAGCCTGGCTTAATTTCTCGCAAGGGTTTAACCTGGCTGATCCGGCAAAATATTACGGACAGGGTACTTATACCCTGGTAGGTACCAACTATAATTTAGGCAACTCGATCAATGTTGGAAGTTCTCCTTTAACAGGTATCAAAACAGAACAGTACGAAGCCGGTTACCGTTACCGCACAGGTGTTTTTAATGCACAGGTTGCTGGTTTTTATGCCTTATCTGATAAAAATGTAAAAACCAATAGTACATTCAATATCGAAGTTTTTGATGAAAATGTTAGGAATTTAGGTGTTGAAGGTTCATTATCTCTAAATCTGAAAAATGGTTTCGAAGCTGGTGTAAATGGTTTGTACATTAAAACACAGAAACAAAATGCTGATGGTACCTGGTCATTACAGGATGTAACAGTTGCAAGTCCATCAAAAATTGCGGGTTATCTGGGTTATAACGGAAAAGTTTTTGGAATAAAGGCACAGGCTTTCCACTCATTTGATTCGAAAGGTTATGCTACAGTTGGAAATGTTGTGGTGCAAAATGAGTTAAAAGGCTTCACCACTGTTGATTTATTGGGTTCGGTGAAATTATTTACCGGAAGTTTATCATTCGGTGTACAAAACCTATTAAACAAAAATTATCAGACCATTTGGAGTCAACGTTCGGTATTGTTGTATCAAGCTTTGGCAAAACCAGAAACTTTTTATTATGCAGGCCGCGGCCGTACGTATAATTTAACGTATACGCTTAATTATTAAGCGGTTCGTCATTCCAAACTCGATTGGGAATCTTAATGCTATAGCTGGACTTGTAGCTTGCATTAAGATTCCCGCCTGCGCGAGAATGACGACCCATTAACCAAAAATGCCCCAATTCGGGGCATTTGCTGTTTATTTCCGCTTCAATTCAATCACCGTAATTTCCGGCCAGATCCCAATCCTACCCGAAAAACCAAGGAAACCGAAGCCTCTGTTTACATTAAGGTATCTTCCATTTTCGGTTTTAATGCCCGCCCAATGTTTATAACGGTATTTCACCGGACTCCATTTAATGCCAAAAGCTTCGATACCAAACTGCATACCGTGTGTATGTCCGGCCAATGAAAGCTGGATTTTTGAAGGATAATTTTTTACCTGCGCATCCCAGTGCGAAGGATCGTGCGATAACAGTATTTTAAAGTCGTTAGCTGAAGTATGCTGAAGCGCTTTGTTTAAGTCTCCACGTTCTCCAAAACCAATTCCCCAGTTTTCTATTCCGGCGAGTATAATTTTCTCGCCGTTTTTATGCAATTCAACATGTTCATCCAATAATAGCTTAAAACCAAGTTCTTTATGGTAAGCTTTTAACTGATTCAGATTCTGTATTTTATCGGCTTCGCTTGGCCATTTAATGTAATCGCCATAATCGTGATTCCCTAAAACAGAAAACTGTCCGAAAGGGGCTTTAATCTGTGAGAAATGGCCGATATAAGGCACAATCTCCGAAGAAGCATTGTTCACCAAATCTCCGGTAAAAACAAACAGATCGCTCTTTTGGGCATTAATCATATCGATGCCTTTTTGTACCGCTTTAGGGTTGGTAAAACTTCCGGCATGTACATCCGAGATCTGCGTTAGGGTAAAACCATCAAAATTTGCAGGCAGATCATCAAAATACAAAGTATGTTTAATTACGCGGTAGGCATATTTTCCTTGGGTAATGCCATAAGCAAATAGGGCAATGGTTAAACAGAACATCACAAATGCAAAATCGACCCAGTAATTGCTACGGCCTAAAATATGAAAACCTTCGGGCTGAAAATTAGTTGATAGACCTAACAGCAAGCGGTAAACATCACCGAGCAGGAGGAAAAAAGCGAATACGACTTCTGCGGTAAAGATGATTAAAAAAGCATGACTGATAATCTGGAAGAACCTGTTCATTCCCTGGATCCGCATCTGCTGTATGGCATATAGCAAAGCAAAAGTTAGCCCCACAATAAAAACCCAGAAAATAGGACTGAGCCAGGTAGATTGATTAATGGTGCCCAGGCCCGATAAAACATAAGCGTTAAGAGCAAAAAATATGATTGCAACTATGATGAGCGGCAATAGATTGAGTTTTCTTTTCATTATTGAAATCTGTAATTCAGAATGTGGGTAAAAATAGATTTTAAACGCCGATAAATGTTGTTCTGTTTTGTGTCGCGGTTATTTTTACGCTGGTTTGATTAAAGCATTATCGTTATTATGCATTATATTTATAAATATCATAGTATGTTGAATTAAAATCAACTTCCTGTTGCGTATTTTATAATTTACTTTCTTTTATTAGCTTTGTGCGAATATGCTGTCCAAAAAAACAAAGTATGCCATAAAAGCGCTTGTTGCGCTTGGTAAAAATTTAGATAAACCACCAATGCAGATTTCGAAAATTGCAGAGGAGGAGCATATCCCGAAAAAATTCCTGGAGCAAATTCTGCTCGATCTGCGTAACGCTGGCTTTTTATACAGTAAAAAAGGAGCAGGTGGTGGCTATAGCTTAAACAAAAAACCTGAAGAGATTTTATTGGTACACGTAATGCGTGTAACGGATGGACCGATTGCTATGGTTCCCTGTGCAAGTTTAAACTTTTACCACAAGTGTGATGAATGTGTAGACGAAAAAACATGCGGAATCAGAAGCGCCTTTATCGATGTTAGAGATGCTACCCTTAAGGTTTTAACCGAAACCAGCATTGCTGACGTAATCGGGAGAGAGGATAATCTGAAAATCGGTATCGTTAATTTATAATACTCATTTTCGCACGGCCCAATCCGTCATGCTGAGCTTGTTTCAGCATCTATTACGATATGTCTTAGATGTGGCAGATTTTAAAATATTAATCCCAAAATTCATTTATTGAGTTTGGGATTTTTTTTTGGAAATGAAAGTTTAGTTTTTCATAGTGGTTTTCAGTCCCGCTCCGTTTTTATTCCGATAAAGGATCGGAATGTTCACTTCAATCGAGTTTATTTAACAGAGAGAGTAGCACAATCGGGGGGCAGACCTCGCAGGTTTTCGAAACCTACGAGGTCTTGCTTCCGCGTTAGGGATTGTAAGGGTTCAGTACCGATCCTTCATCGGTACCGGAGCGAAGCGCAGCCCGGCAAAGCCCGACCCTTGCGTAGCTTGGGGAACGCCCAAACCAATTGGCAGTTTTCAATTTTCAGTTAGCAGTTTTTAGCTAATAATTAAAGAATTTAACTTATAGATTTCTCCATTTCGCTATGCTCCAGTCGAAATGACGTTTTATTTATGTAAATTTTTTCATAATAAATTACGACTATTCCTATATACTTTATATATTTGGCATATGAATTTCAATTTTATACCTAACAAATTAATCGCTATGCAAATAATATGTTGTTGTAAAACGCAGTAATAGGAGCCTACAGATAATTTTAAGTATAAAATATGGAATGCTTCTCGGTAATAGGGAAGCATTTTTTGAATAAAGCTAACAACACATATGCAAAGTTTCAGAACAGAACTCGAAAATCCGATTGTCGAGCAGGACATTATCGATTTAGAGAATAAGATTAAAGCTTTTAGAGATGGAACGATCCATGACGAAAAGTTTAGAAGCCTCCGTTTAGCACGCGGTGTTTACGGTCAAAGACAACCTGGCGTACAAATGGTGCGTATTAAATTGCCTTTTGGTAAGGTAACTTTTAAGCAGTTGTTGCGTATTGCAGATATTGCTGATGAGTATGGAAGTGGAAATTTACACTTAACCACCCGTCAGGATATTCAGATTCACTATGTGAGTTTAGACCGTACTCCAGAGCTTTGGGCTAAATTAGAGCAGGATGATATTACGCTTCGCGAGGCTTGCGGAAATACGGTACGTAATGTAACGGCATCTCCAAATTCTGGAATAGATGCTGAAGAACCTTTTGATGTTTCGCCTTATGCGCAAGCGGTATTTGCTTACTTTTTGCGTAACCCGATCTGTCAGGAAATGGGAAGAAAGATTAAAATTTCATTTTCTTCGAGTGATAGAGATACTGCCTTTAGCTACATTCACGATTTAGGTTTTATTCCTAAAATTAACGAAAATGGCGAGCGCGGATTTAAAGTTTTGTTTGCAGGTGGTTTAGGTGCACAGCCATTTTTGGCCAATGCGGTACACGAATTTTTACCTGAAGATCAATTGATTCCGTTTACAGAATCTGTTCTTCGCGTATTCGATCGTTATGGCGAACGTACCAACCGTAACAAAGCCCGTTTAAAATACCTGGTTCAAAAATTAGGCTTAGAAGAAGTTTTACGTTTGGTTGCTGAAGAACGTATTGCCAACAAAGTAAAAACCTTTAAAATAGATATCAATACTGTACCTCAGCCAACTTTGCCTTTAGCGCAAGAATATCCTGCGGTAGAAATATTAAACGAAGCCCATTACAAGCATTGGTTAGCCACTAACGTAATTGAGCAGAAACAAGCCGGATTTTATGGCGTTTATGTAAAAGTTCAGGTAGGCGATATCAAAACAGATAAAGCAAGAGCTTTTGTTGATGCCATCAGGTTATATGTGGCTGATGAAATCAGGATTACCCAAAACCAGGGCTTGCTGTTAAAGTTTGTACGCAAAGAAGCATTACCTTCTTTATATGCGGCTTTAAATAAAATTGGTTTTACAACAGCAGGTTTTGATAGTTTAGCCGATATTACCACTTGTCCTGGTACCGATACCTGTAATTTGGGTATATCCAACTCGATGACCTTGGCCGAAGTTTTAGAAGAGGTAATTTATACCGATTTCCCTGAGTTTATCTACGAGAAAAACATCAAGATTAAAATCAGTGGATGTATGAACTCTTGCGGTCAACATGGTTTGGCTGAGATTGGTTTCCACGGAAGTTCGGTTAAAGCTGAAGGAAAAGTTGTTCCGGCAGTTCAAGTGATGTTAGGTGGTGGAACTGTAGGTAATGGTGTGGGTAGAGTAGCAGAACGCGTAATTAAAGTGCCTTCTAAAAGAGCAACAAGTGTTTTACACTTCATTTTAAATGATTTTAAAGCCAATAACCTGGAGGATGAGAACTTTCACCAATATTATGATAGAAAAGGTAAAGATCATTTTTATCAGTTGTTAAAACCATTGGCCGATTTAACCAACCTTAAAACAGAAGAATTTGTAGATTGGGGACACGTAGAAGAGTTTGTTACGGCAATTGGTGTAGGCGAGTGTGCCGGCGTAGTGATCGATTTAGTGGCTACTTTATTGTTAGAAGCTGATGAAAAATTTGATTGGGCAAAGCAAAACTTAGATAAAGGTGCTTATGCCGATGCAATTTACCACACTTACAGCACTTTTGTAAGCGCTGCAAAATCTTTACTGTTAGATAAAGGCGTAAACAGCAGCACGCAGGTCGGTGTGATCCGCGAATTTGATAACCACTATGTAGAAACTGGAGAATTTAATTTATCGACCAATTTTTCAGACCTGGTGTTACAGATTAATAAAAATGAACCAACTGCTGAGTTTGCTCAAAAATATTTCGAAGAAGCAAATCAATTTTTAAATCAGATTAAGGAAAAAAGGGCGGTATTAGCGAAATGAGATTTGAGACGATAGATACGAGATTTGAGCACTGCAGACACTAAACGCCATGTGCCAAACAACTCTTCATCCAGTCATTCAAAATTCAATAATTAAAAAGAAACATGGTTAATCAAAATAAAGAATCAAAAATAACCCTTTTAGGCGCTGGTCCTGGAGATCCTGATTTATTGACATTGAAAGGGGTTAAAGCGTTGCAAACTGCTGATGTGGTTTTGTACGATGCCTTAACCAACGAAGCTTTATTGGAGCATGCCCCGGCAGAAGCCATTAAAGTTTATGTAGGAAAACGTTCAGGTGAGCATTCTTATCCTCAGGATACCATTAATAAATTAATGATCGATTACGCTTTAAACTATGGTCACGTAGTGCGTTTAAAAGGTGGCGATCCATTCGTTTTTGGCAGAGGATATGAAGAGTTGGATTACGCAGCTTCATATAGCATTCCGGTAAGTGTAATTCCAGGTATTTCGAGTTCTATTGGTGTACCAGGCTTACAGCAGATTCCGGTTACGCACCGTGGCATGAGCGAAAGTTTTTGGGTAATTACCGGAACAACCACTTCTGGAGAAGTTTCAGCAGATATTTACCAGGCTGCGCAATCTAATGCGACTGTTGTGGTACTTATGGGACTTAAAAAATTGCCTAAAATTGTGGAAATTTTTAAAGCTGCCGGTAAGCACCATTTACCTACCGCAGTGGTTCAGAACGGATCGGCAGAAGATGAAAGATTGGTTGTTGGCGTGGTTGAAACCATAGAAGGTTTAGTACAGCAAGAAAATATTAAAGCACCTGCTTTATTAATTTTTGGAGAAGTTGTATCATTACATCCATCATTTAAGAAACTAATTAAACAATATGCAAGTATTGCCTAACCAACCTGATAATGCAGCATCTTTTTCTGAAGAAGAAAAAGGTAACCAGCTCTTTCCAGTTTTTGTAAAGCTGAACAAGTTGCGTACATTATTAATTGGTGCAGGAAATATTGGGCTTGAGAAATTAACTGCGATCGTAAATAATAGCCATAGTGCTACCATTACGATTGTTGCAGAGCTGATATCACCAGAAGTTTATGCGCTTATCGCAAATTATCCGCTGATAAAAGTTAAACAGAAAAGTTTCGATGTAGATGATCTGAATGACATTGACATCGTTTTCGCGGCAACCAATAACAATATTTTAAATGAAGAGATCAGAAAGGTGACGCATGAGCGTGGCCTGTTGATCAATGTGGCTGATAAGCCTGAACTGTGCGATTTCTACTTGGGATCAATCGTTCAAAAAGGTGATTTAAAGATTGCCATTTCTACAAACGGCAAATCGCCAACTATTGCCAAACGTTTAAAACAGATTTTAAATGAAGGCTTGCCTGCCGAGCTTGATGAAACGCTACAGAATATGAGTGCTTTGCGTCAAACTTTAAACGGCGATTTTTCGGCAAAGGTTAAAAAACTGAATAAGGTTACTCAAAGTTTAATTAACCCTAAAAAAAGTTTTGCTGAGCGAAATATCAAGTGGTTAATCTGGGCCGCCTCAGTTTTACTAATTGGTGCTATCGGGTTTTCTTTGTGGAATACCGAACCAGAATTTCAGACTTTCCTGATCAATATTGATCCTTTATTCTATTGGTTTTTAGGGGCTGGATTTTTATTCGCATTAATTGATGGTGCAATTGGCATGTCGTATGGGGTTACCACTGCATCGTTTTCATTGGCAATGGGTTTACCGCCTGCATCGGCAAGTATGGCCATTCACATTTCGGAGGTAATGAGCAATGGAATTGCAGGCTGGATGCATTACCGTATGGGTAACGTAAACTGGAAATTATTCAGAATTTTAATCCTTCCGGCCATAATCGGAGCAGTTTTAGGTGCCTATATCCTTTCTTCATTAGAACATTATAGTGCTTATGTGAAGCCTGTTGTGGCGGTTTATACCTTGTTTTTAGGCGGAATCATTTTAATGAAAGCTTTCAATGTGAAAAGAAAAAAAGCCGATCAAAAAATTAAAAAAATTGGCTTATTAGGCTTTGTTGGTGGTTTTATCGATGCTGCCTTTGGTGGTGGCTGGGGTTCAATCGTATTATCAAGCTTAATCGCAGGTGGCAGGCATCCATTGTTCTCTTTGGGTACGGTAAAAATCAGCCGCTTTTTTATCGCCACCTTAAGTTCGCTTACCTTTTTTACCATGTTAGGTGGCAAACACTGGGAAGCCGTTGTAGGCTTAATTATCGGTAGTGCAATCGCATCACCGATAGCCGCAAAAGTATCGAACAAAATTTCTGCAAAAACCATTATGGTTGCCGTGGGGATTATTGTAATGATTGTAAGCTTACGCAGTGTAATTATGTTTATTTTAAAATTAATATAGTGATGGAGAACCTAGAGGAGATAAAAGCAGCACTGGCAGGTTTAAGTACAATTGATAAACTGAAATTTTTGGCAGATAAATATGCCGACCGTATTATATTTTCGACCAGTTTTGGCTGGGAAGATCAGGCGATTACACATTTAATTTTTTCAAATAATATTCCAATCAAGGTTTTTACTCTAGAAACCGGGCGTTTGTTCCCAGAAACCTATTACGTTTGGAACCGCACCTTAGAAATTTATAACAAACCCATTCATGCTTATTATCCACAAAATGAGCTGTTGCAGGATATGGTGAATACAAAAGGCCCTAGCAGCTTTTACGAATCGGTAGAGAATAGGAAAGAGTGTTGTTACATCCGTAAAATCGAACCTTTAAAAAGAGCATTAAAAGGAAACGAAATCTGGGTGACAGGAATCAGGGCCGATCAAAGCGCCAACCGTGAAGATATGCACGATTTAGAATGGGACGAAGGTAACCAATTGATTAAATTTCATCCCATATTCGATTGGACTTTAGAAGATGTGAAAACATACATTAAAGAAAACAACATTGTTTACAATACCTTGCACGATAAGGGTTTCCCGAGTATAGGCT
>Ga0307405_10000031_pt1 | contig 99176 bp, 72 predicted proteins | sample 322Cmetagenome_2_FD_203311 | JGI IMG/M metagenome (GOLD analysis project Ga0307405, IMG submission 203311) | Maize rhizosphere microbial communities from greenhouse at UC Davis, California, United States - 322HYB-C-1 | ecosystem: Host-associated > Plants > Roots > Rhizosphere > Soil | place... | reverse complement strand
ATGAGTATATTAGTTATTATAACAATAAAAGGATAAGATTGAACTTAAATGGAATGAGCCCGGTTGAATACCGGACACAAGTATTAAATAATTAATAAGGTTTGTCCAACTTTTTGGGGGCAGTCCAGCGCTGTGGGCTTTCCACTGCAATAAGGTTTATTCACTACGGTAAGTGCAGATAACTGCAAATTGCGAACTAAAAACTGCCAACTGAAACTAACTCCTTATCGCCTCTACCGGATCCAATCTTGATGCTGAATATGCTGGCCAAAAACCAGAGATAGTGCCGATGATTATTGATATGCCAATACCTAGGGCAATATTGTTCAAGCCTAATATAATGTGAAAATCTGTGGCCGCACCAATGCCCAAAGCGAGCAGAAAGACCAGTAATAAACCCAGCAAACCACCTAAAATACAAAGCGAAATCGATTCGAATATGAATTGAAGCAGGATAAAATAGTTTTTTGCACCCAACGATTTTTGGATGCCGATAATATTGGTACGTTCCTTAACCGATACGAACATGATATTTGCAATACTGAAACCACCAACCAGGATCGAAAACCCACCAATTACCCAACCGGCAATATTTACCATTTTAAACATCGAATCTAACTGGTTAGAAATAATGGTGGTTTTATTTAGTGCAAAATCTTCTTCCTGGCCAGGTCTGATCCTGTGGATGGAGCGCATTAAACCTTTCAATTCGCTTTCTACCTCTTCTAAGCTCACATTATCTTTACCGCGAACAGTAATTTGTGGACCGTAACGCTCGCTTTGGATGTCTAAAACACCTTTTGCAAAAGCAATCGGAATATTTACGTTTTTATCAAGAGAAGTACCTAACATATCTTCTCCTTCTTTTTTGAAAACACCAACAACAGTTAATCTCCTTCCTAAAATCTGAACCTGTTTGCCCACTGGCGCATCGCCATCAAAAAGTCCATCAGCAATATCAGAACCTAAAATACAAACCGGTGAGCCGTTTTTACTCTCATTTTCGGTAAAATACCGGCCGTCCTGAAGCTCGAAATTCCAGGTTTTATTAAAATCGTGCGATGCCGCCCATACCGAAATCCCTTCTATTGAGTTACTTCTGTATTTGATTGTCCTGTCGTTAGTCGATATTTCAAATGTAACACCTTGTGCATTTTCAATTCTTTCGCGGAGGGCTTCAAAATCGCGCAATGACGGCTGAGGGCGGTTCATATATTTCCACCAAGGGTAATTATCGCCAAAGCTCCAAGGCCATTTTTGAATATAAATAGTATTGGAACCCAGTTTATCTACACTTGCCTGCAATTTACCGCGAAAGGTATCCACTGCAGAGAATACAGCAATAATGGTAAAAATACCGATTGTTATAGCCAAAAGCGATAACATGGTGCGTAATTTATTCTGGCGCAGCGCATCAAATGCAAAACGGAAACTCTCGCCTATTAGCCTAAAGATTATCATAATTAAAGGTTAGATGCAAAGCTTTTCAAAAGGTTACAGCTTATCTTCAAAACTAATTAATTTTATGTCTACAATGCATTAATCGACCTGTATTATTTGATTTAAAATGATTAAAACATAATATACATAAATTGCGTTTGATAAAATACGAAAAAGAAAAATTAAATTCGTATTTTTGCACCTCAAAAAATTCATCAAGAATGAAATTATCACAATTCAAATTCAACTTACCAGAATCATTAGTAGCCAACAATCCGGCAGAACAACGCGACGAAGCTCGCCTAATGGTTTTACACAAAGACAGCGGTAAAATTGAACATAAAATTTTTAAAGACGTTTTAGGTTATTTCGATGACAAAGACGTAATGATATTAAATAACACTAAGGTTTTCCCTGCCCGTTTATATGGTAATAAAGAGAAAACCGGTGCAACCATCGAGGTTTTCTTGCTACGTGAATTAAACAAGGAATTACGTTTATGGGATGTTTTGGTAGACCCTGCACGTAAAATCCGAGTAGGTAATAAATTATATTTTGGCGACGACGATTTATTGGTTGCTGAGGTTGTAGATAACACCACATCACGTGGCCGTACCATCCGTTTCCTATTTGAAGGTACTGACGAAGAATTTAGAAAAAACGTTGAAATTTTAGGTGAAACTCCACTTCCTAAATATATTAAACGTAAAGCTACTGCTGAAGATAAAGAACGTTATCAAACCATTTTTGCTAAGCACGAAGGTGCCGTAGCTGCTCCAACTGCAGGCTTACACTTCAGTCGTGAGTTGATGAAACGTCTTGAACTTAAAGGCATAGAATTTGCAGAAGTAACTTTACATGTTGGTTTAGGAACTTTCAGAACTGTTGAGGTTGAAGACTTAACCAAACACAAAATGGATTCTGAGCAGTTTATCATCGAGCAAAAAGATGCGAACATTGTAAACAAAGCTTTAGAGGAAAAAAGAAAAATCTGTGCAGTGGGTACTACTTCAATGCGTGCTATCGAATCGGCTGTTTCTGCTAACAGAACATTAAAATCGGCTAACGATTGGACCAGTAAGTTTATTTTCCCTCCTTACGATTTCAGTATTGCAAACTCAATGATTACCAATTTCCACACACCAGAATCTACTTTATTGATGATGGTAAGTGCATTTGGCGGATATGAAAACGTAATGAATGCTTACGAAGTTGCAGTAAAAGAAAAATATAAATTTTACAGCTATGGCGATGCCATGCTAATTATATAGATTTGAGTATTGAGATATGAGATTTGAGTTAAACCAAGTCTCATATCTCAAATCTATAATCTCACATCTTAACATGAAATACTACGCTATAATTGTAGCAGGCGGTTCTGGCAATCGGATGCAAACGGAAACCCCAAAACAATTTCTACTGCTCAAAAACCTCCCGGTTTTGATGCATACCATAAAGGCTTTTGCACAAAGCGATACTCAGCCTAAAATTTTATTGGTTCTAAACAAAGATCAACAAGCATACTGGACCCGGCTATGTGAGGAATTTAATTTCCATGTACCACACCAGGTTATCGATGGCGGCACAGAGCGTTTTCACTCTGTAAAAAATGCAATCCATTCTATCGAAGAAGAAAGTTATGTTGCCATTCACGATGCCGTTCGTCCACTGGTTTCTAAATCCCTTATCGACAACTGTTTTAATGAAGCTGAGCTGCAAGGAAACGTTATTGCAGCCGTACAATCAAGCGACAGCGTACGTATGCTTAGAGACGATAAAACTACGGCATTAAAACGCGATGAGATTTATTTAGTACAAACGCCACAAACTTTCAGCCTTAGTATTCTTAAAGAAGCTTACAACCAAGAGTTTAATGCTCAATTTACAGATGACGCAAGTGTGGTAGAATCTATCGGTTATGAGATTAATATCATCGAAGGAGAAAGAGGAAATATTAAAATCACTTATCCAATCGATCTGGAGCTTGCCGAGTTGTTGTTAAAAAAATAAAAAGGAGTTTCAAAAATGAAACTCCTTTTTTAATCCATCTATTTCAAAGCGTTCCCTACTTCTAAATCAATGAATATCGGTGCGATATTATTTTTTTTTACGCTGCCCGGCCAATTACTTTAAGCAGAATTGCAATAACTGCGATTACCAATAAAACGTGGATTATACCGCCAACGTCTCCGAAGCCGTGAAACACAAATCCTATTACCCATAGTATTACCAATACTACTGCGACTAAATACAATAAATTTCCCATAGTGTTAATTTTTTAGCAATGTTATAATTATTGATGTATTAACATTCGGCTTTTCACTTTTGTTTAAAAAATGTAATTATTTTATCGGTATAATGAATAATATTGGAAATGAAAGCATAAAAAAACCTCCCAGTTTAGCTGGAAGGTTTTTATAGTTTCTAATGTTTAGTATTCGTCCTCGTTAAAGAAGAAATCTTCTTTAGTTGGATAATCTGGCCAAATTTCCTCAATGGTTTCATAAGGTTCGCCATCATCTTCTAATGCCTGTAAGTTTTCAATTACTTCTACTGGGGCTCCCGAGCGGATACCATAATCAATTAATTCGTCTTTAGTTGCAGGCCATGGTGCGTCTTCCAAGTGCGATGCTAATTCTAATGTCCAATACATATCGTCAATTCAATTAAATTCTTGTTCTTATTATTGCGCAAAGTATATTAAAATTTTTGAGCAAAACAAACTTATTTTTCCACTATTAAACCCGCGGAATCCAAATGTTTTCTTCCGTCTTAAAATACACGGTCAGTTTTCGTGCCAAAACGAATAAATAATCGCTTAAACGATTCAAATAAACTGTTACACGCTCATCTACAAAGCTATTTTCTGCAAGTTCGACGGTTAGCCGTTCTGCCCTTCTACAAACACATCTAGCAATATGGCAGTAAGAAACGACAGTATTTCCGCCAGGTAAAACAAAATGTTTTAAAGCAGGTAGCTTTTCGTTCATCAGATCCATCTCGTTTTCCAACAAGGTAATATCAGTATCGTGCAGATCGGGGATCTTCATTTTAGATTTTTCAGGATCTGCTGCAAGCGATGAGCCAACAGTAAATAGCCTATCCTGAATTTCTTTTAACAACTTCTGATCGTGCGCATCAATATCCTGGCACATAATCAAACCTATGTACGAATTTAACTCGTCAACAGTTCCGTAGGTTTCGATACGTAAATGATATTTAGGCACACGGGTACCACCAATGAGTGATGTTTGGCCCTTATCGCCAGTTTTAGTGTAGATTTTCATTTAGAAAGGTTGAAGGTAGAAGGTAGAAGGTTTAGGGTAAAAACCTTACGCCTTAAACCTTATACCATACGCCTTAATTAATTTTCTCCCAATCGCTGCCAGTATCTTTCAAAGCTTGCAAACGTGGAGATACATTTTTTATATCTGTATTTAAATAATCGTTTTCAATCAAACCATCACGCATACGTACGATGCGGTGTGCATGCTGTGCAATATCTTCCTCGTGTGTAACCAGAATTATAGTGTTCCCTTTACTGTGAATTTCTTCCAGCAAGCCCATTATTTCAATTGATGTTTTGGTATCTAAGTTACCTGTTGGCTCATCGGCCAAAATAATAGATGGATTATTGATCAAAGCTCTGGCTACAGCAACACGTTGACGTTGACCACCCGATAGTTCATTTGGCTTGTGATCCATACGATTGCCTAAGCCTACATTTTCTAGTGCCTTAGCTGCTCTTGCATCCCTATCCTTTTTACTTGTTCCGGCATAAATTAAAGGTAAGGCAACATTATCTAAAGATGTTGAACGTGGCAATAAGTTGAAGGTTTGAAAAACGAAACCGATTTCCTGGTTGCGCACTTCTGCTAAGGCATCATCACTCATGTGACTCACATTGGTTCCATTTAAAACATAGGTTCCGCTTGAGGGGGTATCTAAACAACCTAAAATGTTCATCAGGGTTGATTTACCAGAACCAGATGGGCCCATCAATGCTACGAATTCGCCTTTATTAATATCTAAAGAAACTGATTTTAAAGCGTGAATCACTTCAGATCCAATAACATATTTACGGCCAATTTCTTTTATAGTGATGAGTGGTTTCTCCATGTTTTTTCTTTTTTAGACAAGCGTAAAGGGTAAGATGTTACAAGAGAGTTAAAAATTACTGCATAAATGTTAATCTTAATGATGCTGAATTTAATCCAGCATAGCGATTACACTATTATTTCTCAATAATTTTTGGTACCATGAAAAATTGGTCGGTATGTTTTGCTGCATTTTTCAAACCATCAGCTGTAGCTATTTCCTGCTTAACTACATCTTCTCTCCAAACATTAACTGATTCGTTCATATAAACCAATGGTTTCACGTTTGAAGTATCTAATTCATTTAACTTTTCCATGAATGACAAAATTTTGTTCATTTCTGGGATCAGTGTATCCACCTGTTTTTCATCAATATGAATTCTGGCCAGATCGGCTATTTTATGGATGGTTTTTGCGTCTAAATTCATATTTATACTAACTTACTATCAATCAATCTGTAAACCTTTTCTTTCAATACATCAGAATCAACATCTGCCAAAGTTGATGTATTTATGGGTTTGTGGACGTAAATATCGCAAATTCCTGGCTTACTTCCATACTTTGCGCCATCATCCCAATTAATTTTCCAAACATTGGTAATGCTCACAGGTACAAGTGGTATATTTTTATCGATAGCCAATCGGAACGGACCATTTTTAAACTCACCCAACTTTGGTGGATAATGGTCGTCTATTTTACCCTCAGGAAAAATAATAAGGCTCATTCCTTTTTCTAGATTTTCACCGGCTTTTTTAAATGCTTTAAAAGCAGAAATCTTACTGTCGCGGTTTACAGAAATATCGATGGTTTTAAAAAAAATGCCCAATACGGGATTATTCAACAATTCGTCCTTTCCCATAAAGTGGAATTTACCATGTCCCATGATGCAAAAAATCATGATATCCAGGTTGGAGGTGTGGTTTGCACAATAGATGTAAGTTTGTTTGGGATTTAGCTTTTCTTCATATTGATAATGAAAAAAAACACCTGAGAACAAACTGCACAAAAAACTGTTGGCTTTTCTGAAAAAATTGAGCGTACTGTAATACTTCTCATTACGTGAGGTAATGTAATATATTGGATAGAACAGAGCGAAAAAAAACAGTATCCAGAATAGAAACCATATCCGGTGTACTTGTCTTAGAAGATAAATCATAGATAACCAAAAATATAAAATAGTTTGATATTTCAAACAACTGATTGCATTGGGGTAAGATTGCGGTTGTATTATACCAATCACTGGCGAAACCCGGTCAAAAGATCTCTCCGCTACGTTACACTCCGGAGATGACGAAAAAAATATTTAGAGATAAAGATCGAAAAGGTACTTCTACGTAGTTCCGTCCTTGCAAAAACCACTGTTAATAAACCTTATTGAAGTGTAAAGCCCGGAGCGCAGCGAGGACTTGCAACGGAAAGAAGGACTACAGTCTCCGATGAAATAGCAGCTTTCATTTTCAAATTATGGTTATATTGCTCACTGTGGTTGTTGCGGCACCAGCGCTAGGAAAAGATCTCTCCGCTACGTTGCACTCCGGTCGAGATGACGAAAAAAATAGTGAGATGACGACTATACATATAAATTATAGGTTCTACCAGTATTCAAAAAAAATCTTACCATTAAAATTGAAGCGATTTATGATTTGCTTGTATTTTATTTTTAATTTCGTGCCATTATGAAAGAAACAGTGGTGAGCGGTATCCGCTCAACAGGAAAATTACATTTGGGTAATTATTATGGCGCAGTTAAAAACTTCGTTCAAATGCAGAACGACTACAATTGCTACTTTTTTATCGCCGATTTACACTCCTTAACTACACACCCTACTCCAGCCGATTTACATGGAAATATTAAACATGTTTTGGTTGAATATCTGGCTAGTGGAATTGATCCAGAAAATAGTACCATTTATATACAAAGTGATGTTCCGGAAATTGCGGAGCTTTATCTATACTTAAATATGAACGCCTATATGGGTGAATTGGAGCGCAGCACATCTTTTAAAGATAAAGTGCGTGCCAACCCAGATAACGTAAATGCAGGTTTATTAACCTATCCGGTATTAATGGCCGCCGATATTTTAATCCACAAAGCTACTAAAGTGCCTGTTGGAAAAGATCAGGAGCAACATTTGGAAATGGCGCGTACTTTCGGGAACCGTTTCAACAGGTTATACAATACAGAATATTTTCCTGAGCCTTACGCTTTTAGCTACTCTGACAAATTAGTAAAAGTACCTGGTTTAGATGGTAAAGGTAAAATGGGTAAATCAGAAGGCGAAGCCAATGCAGTTTACCTATCTGATGACCCTGAAACCATTCGTAAAAAAGTAATGAGAGCGGTTAGTGATGGTGGCCCAACGGAAGAAAACCAACCAAAACCTGAGCCTATTCAGAATCTTTTTGATTTAATGAAAGTGGTTTCGAGTGCGGATACACTTGCACATTTTGAAGATTTATATAGCAAAATGCAGATCCGTTATGGCGATTTCAAAAAACAACTGGCAGAAGATATGATTATTACTACTGCACCGATGCGTGAGCGTATTTTGGATATTGCCAAAAATGATTCATATTTAAGGCAAGTGGCTAAACATGGTGCATTAAAGGCCCGCGAAAGCGCGCAAAAAACCATCAGAGAGGTTCGCAGTTTAATCGGGTTTAAAAGTTTTTAATAATTTTAATAGATTTGAGATATGAGAAATTAGATTAGAGATATTAGATTTGGGATTAATTCTCAGTCGCATATCCCGAATCTCACATCTCACATCTCTAATCTCCAATCTAAAGAAAATGCACATAGCAATTGTAGGAAATATAGGTGCCGGTAAAACTACCTTAACAGGTTTATTAGCCAAAAATTATGGATGGGAAGCTTTATACGAGGCTGTGGACAATAACCCTTATCTGGAAGATTTTTACAGCGACATGAAACGTTGGAGCTTTAATCTTCAGATTTATTTCCTAAATAGTCGTTTTCAGCAAATTACCGACATTGAAGTAAATAAACGCAACGTAATCCAGGATAGGACCATTTACGAGGATGCACATATTTTTGCAGAAAACCTGCATGATATGGCTTTAATGACCACCCGTGATCATGATAATTACAGGGCTATTTTTGATAACATAACCTCTTTTATTAAACCACCCGATTTATTGGTTTACCTGCGTGCATCGGTACCTACATTGGTTAATAATATCCAGCGCCGTGGCCGTGAGTACGAAGCAGGCATCCGTATCGATTACCTGTCTAAACTGAACGAAAAATACGAAGCCTGGATTAAAGGTTATAATCTGGGTAAATTATTGATTTTAGATAAAGATAAATTAGATTTCACCAACAACCCAGAAGATCTAGGTACGGTAATCCAATCTATTGAGGCTGAAATAAATGGTTTATTTTAACCCCAACCCCTAAGGGGAGTTTTTCGTAATAAATGATTTAAATATTTAGCGTGATAAATATGGAAAAAGATTTCGAGCATGATAATCCGGAGAACTGGAAATGGGGTACTTTTTATTTCAATAAAAAAGATTCGAGATTAATTGTTTCGAAGCGCGTAAAATTGCTCGGTTGGACATTCAACTTTGCGCATCCGATATCTTATATTATTATCGCATTGATCTTCATATTTGTTTTTTATCAATTCTATCGAAATAATATATGAGTGATAGAAATTTAAACCCTTCTTTAGGAAATCCAAAAATTATCGGAATTATTCCTGCACGATATGCCTCTACCCGTTTTCCGGGAAAGCCTTTGGTAGATATTGCCGGAAAAACCATGATCCAAAGGGTTTATGAGCAAGCATCGAAAGCCGAAAGCTTATCGAAAGTAGTAATTGCCACCGACGATGTGCGGATTGCCGATGAGGTAAAACGCTTTGGAGGCGAATTTATCTTTACCTCTACTAATCACCAAAGCGGAACCGATAGATGTGCCGAAGTGATTGAAGCTTTACCTGGATACGATATTGTGATCAACATCCAGGGTGATGAGCCTTTTATCGAACCTGCTCAGATTGAATTATTGGCAAGCTGTTTTACTGAAGAAAAAGTGCAGCTGGCAACATTAATCAAGTCGATTCAGAGTCAGGAAAGTGTATACAACCCCAATAGTCCTAAAGTGGTGATCGATGTAAACGGTCGCGCCATGTATTTTAGCCGTAGCCCAATTCCTTTTATCAGAAATGGCGAACCGGGAGTATGGGCAGAAAAACACCAGTTTTACAAACACATCGGAATTTACGGTTACCGTACGGAATCGCTAAAAGCCATTACCAAATTACCACCATCTTCTTTAGAAATTGCCGAAAGCTTAGAACAACTTCGCTGGATCGAAAATGGATTTTATATCCAAACAAAAGTAACCGACTTAGAAACAGTTGCAATAGATACACCTGAAGACTTATTAAAACTGAATAAATTACTTAAGGCTTTGAAACTAGACTAAATTCCATTAAACATTGGTTATAAGTTTAGTGTTTAGAGGTTAGCGCGCCCCCTAAACACTAAACTCTTTCTAACCTACCTAATCACCAGTTCCATCTGAATGTTACATCGCGTGTATGGGGTGGGCTTACCTGCCACTTTTTGGAAACCTAGTTTATGGTAAAGGTTTATGGCTGGTTTTAAAATGGTATTGCTCTCCAAATAAATTTTAGATGCACCTAACGATTTTGCCTTATCAATAATGGCATTTGCCAATAGAAAGCCCACATTTTTTCCTTGTGCTTTTGGCGATACCGCCATTTTGGCCAGTTCAAAATCATATTCGCCATCATTCATTTTTACTAGTGCACAAACACCCAAGGGTTCGCCTTCGTAGCGTGCAACCAATATAAAACCTCCTTTATCTAAAATATAGCCCTGCGGATTATCCAAAGCTTTATAATCAGTTTCTTCCATGGTAAAATACTGTGAAATCCACTCTACATTTAGCGACCTGAATATTTCCTGGTATTTGGGCTGGTAATCTACAATCTCAATCTTTAAGCTATCTCTTTCCTTTTTCTTTTCCACTACCCTTCTCAATAAGGTTTTTTGCTCCAATAAAAACTCCCACTCGCCTATTGCTTCCCAAAGTTTATTTTGTGACTGGGCCGAAATCTCTTCAATGGCAGCATTTACATCAATCAGCTGATCTTCAATTTTTTTAGAGATCTCTATCCCTGCCAGAGAAAGGCTCACCACATTCCTCCGTCCATCGGTTTTATCTTTTCCCTCTTTAACATAGCCTTTCTTTAGCATTTCGCTAATGATTTTACTCACCGATGGATGGGAATGGCCAATATCTTTGGCCAGTTCTGTAATTGTTTTTTCTTTGTCTTGTGCCAAAGCATAAAACACAGGAAACCACTTAGGTTGCATATCAATATTATACAACTTATAAATCTGCGCTGCATCTTCGGTCACCTTATCGGTTAACATTCTCAACCTGCTACCTATAGCTACTTTACCAGTCTGTTCGAAAAAATTCATAACAATAATTAATTACGTAATCAGTTACACAAATATATGAACTAAATTTTGGTTTGCAACAGTTAATTGTCGAGGCTTAATAATTAGTATTTTCGACCTTATATGAAAAAGAAAACGCTCCTATTTATATTTATTTCATGTGCCTATTCCGGTTTTGCACAAAATGAGCCTGGCTTAATGATAAAGACAAACATTTTGAATTTAATAGCAAAAAGGCCTGCAATAGCCATAGAAAAGACTTTTTCAGACCTTTATGGTTTGGAGCTCGCTTATACCTCTGGCGAAATCAAAAATCTGGGCTACCGCGATTATATCCATTACGAAGGCTTCTTGCTTCGCGCAAAGAAATACATCCGCCCGATCAAAAAAAGAGAAGCCAATGCGTTTTATGGCGTTTATTTCGGAAACCTCGACAAAACTGTTGTCTCGCATCGCTCAGTTGATGAAACCGGTATTTTTAGCTGGGGCCGCAACAGGGATTTTAGTGCGGGTTCTTTGCGTTACGGCGGAACATTCGGCGTATCCTTTATTCCGGGAAAACATTTTCTTTTAGAAGGCTTAACAGGCTTAGGTTATGGAGATTATTATCATATTCAAAATAATTTAAAGAATAGGCTCCCAAGTGGTTATTTCGACTTTCAATTGTGGTTATCTATTGGCTATTCCTTTTAAATTTAGGTGATATCATAAAATATGGACATGAACTAAAACATAAAATTTGTAGTTTTGAATATGAGAAATATACCGCTCTTCGTTGCTATCTGTCTGTTAGCGCTCGTTGCCTGTAATTCGAACAGCAAAAAGGAAACCAATGCCATTGAGTTTAAAAATGTTAACCAGCGCCTCGCGAAATCTTTTTCCGATTTAAAACGCTTGGACACTTTTAAGATCGAGCTTACTGGCCGGAAACCTGAAGAAATGGTATTGAATTTTACAATCAAAAATGCTGACGGAAAAGAAATTTACAATACCAAAATAAAAGGAACTGAATTATTGGGCAGCACCGATCCAAATGTTGACCTATCAAAAGAAAAAGACCAGATTATTTTCTTGAAAACCATTGCCGATGATTTTTTTAGCGATGATAATTTTCTTGAACCTGCAGTAATGCCTGAAGATAAAGCCGATAATTATACCCCGGACAAAGCACTTTACGAAGAATTAAAAAAATCGGGATTAAATGGCTTTAAGTATCGCTTAGGAAAAGAGAACAACATTTATATTGCCTGGAGTGAAAAAGAACAGAAAGTAAAGATCTATTATAACTGTTGCTAGCAGATATAAATCAATGCCAGGAATTTAGAAATGAACAGATCTGAATTAATTGCAAACCGATTAAGGGAAGTTTTTCTAAATGGGTATTGGATTGCCAATACCAACTATAAGGAGCAATTGTTGAACATTACCTGGCAACAGGCTATACATCAGGTAGCAGATTTTAATACGATTGCAGCTTTAACCTATCACATCAATTATTACCTGATTGGCATTTTAAAGGTATTTAAAGGCGCCCCTTTGGAAATTAAAGATCAATATAGTTTCGACCTACCGCCAATACAATCAGAAGAAGATTGGAAAAAACTGATGGAAGATTTTTTGGCAAATTCGGCAGTTTTCGCTGATGAAGTAGCGAAAATGCCGGATGAAAAATTAGATCAGGTATTTGTAAATGAAAAGTATGGCACTTATCTGCGTAATATAGAAGGTGTGATTGAACACAGTTACTACCATTTTGGGCAGATTGTACTGATCAAAAAACTGATTTTAGCGACAACAAAATAAATGTCACCACTGATTGTGAAACGTATCAATCTAAAATGCTATCATTAAACGCATAACTTGTACTTCTCCCCCAATCTCTTCTTTTTTAAGGATATTATTCTCCGCAGATCAAGTGGTTATTTTTTTTAAAAAAAATATTTAGTTTTATTCACAATAACTAAATAAATAGTTGTATTTTCAGGCACTTAACCAAACGCACTATTTTATTAACGCTTCTTCTACAACATACATGCTCAAACAACTCCTCTCGGTTCTTATTTTTTTATTGTTATGTCTTCCTGCTCTGGCTCAAAATGCAAGTATAAAAGGCATCGTTGTTGATACGGTTGAAAAAACAAAATTACAGAACAGTTCTATCCTGTTAATAAGAAGTAAAGATTCCATTTTAGTTAAAGATGCACGGACCAAGGTAAATGGTGAATTCGAGTTTTCGAATTTAAAAAAAGGAAATTATACCCTGGTGGTCACTTTTCCGAGGATGGCCGATTATATAAGAGACATCCAATTGTCTGATTCATCAAAATTTAACCTGGGTAATATCGCGATGGATAGCAAAGCTACACTTTTAAATGAAGTGGTAATTAAAGCCCAAAAGCAGGCCATTAGCATGAAGGGCGATACCATAACATACCAGGCAGATAGTTTTGCGGTAAAACCACATGCCAATCTACAGGATTTATTAAGGCGCTTACCTGGAATTGAGGTTGATAAAGATGGCGCCATAAAAGCTGGCGGAAAAGATGTAAATACACTTTTGGTTGACGGAGAAGAATTTTTTGGCGATGATCCACTTCTGGCCCAGAAATACCTGAAAGCCAATGCGGTGAGTGAAGTTCAGGTTTATGACAAAAAAACCAAAGAGGAAGAATTATCTGGTATAAAAGAAGGTGATGCCAAGGAAAAGGTCATGAACATCAAACTCAAGGAAAACGCCAAAAATGGGTATCTCAGCACCTTGGATGCCAATAGCGATCTTAAGCATTATAAAAATATAGGTGGCATGGCAGGCATTTATAAAAATAAATTAAAGGCCGCGGTTTTTGGTTCTAACTCCAATACCAATCAAGATTCGAAAGCCAGTGCTGCCATGAGCAAGCTAAAAGGCAACGATTATGATGTGATTGAAGTTGGCGACGACGGCAGTACGGTCATGATCAGTTATGGCGGCAACCGAGATGAAGATGATTTTTCACCATCAAGCGGCCTGCCAGACGTAACGGGATATGGTGCACATTTTTCTAACAAATGGAACGAAAATAAAGTTGGTTTAAAACTCAATTATAAAGGCAGTGACAGAAATATACTGGACAGAACAACATCAAAAAACCAATCATTACTGCCCAACGGAACGAATTTCTTTAGCGAAGGCAGCTCCAACAGCGAAACCAGAAATACCGGACAGAGTTTAAAAGGCAGTGTCGATATTAAATTAGATTCGCTTTCTACCTTAAAAATATCCTTTGCAGGTAGCAAACGCAAAAACAGCAGTCAGTATATCAGCAAGAACGAAACTAAAAATGATGCGGGGATATTTGTAAATAATAGTGATCAGTCTAATGATAGCAATGGCGACAACGACTTGTTTAACGGGAATATTAATTACGCTAAAAAGTTTGTAAAAAGAGGAAGAACACTCTCTATCGACATACAACCTGAAACTAAAAGCAGCACCAGTTTGGGCACCAGTTTAAGCATAACCAATTACTATGATGGGAATGGAACAATCAACAGAACTGTTAACCAAAACTTTCTGAACGATAATTCGGGCAGTGAAAGCTCTCTTGGTGCCAGAATATCGTATACCGAACCTTTGGGTAAGCAATTTTCATTACAAACAGCCTACAGTTTTAAAACGGTATCATCAAATAGCCATAAACTGGTATTCGATAAATCATTAAACAATAAACGAATCGATTCACTGAGCAACAATTTCGATTTCAATAATTTTTCGAACATTGGTAAAATTGTGCTGCAATACAGATCAAAGAAGTTCACACTATCTGGCGGTGCAGAGGCTACCGAAACGACATTCGAGCTGAATGATCTGGACCGCGACAATAAATTTAACCGAAGCTATTTAAACTGGGCCCCACAGAGCAACTTTAACTATAAACTTGGTAAAAACACCAGTGTATCATTAAACTACAATGGCAATACCCGACAGCCGAGTTTAGATCAGTTGCAACCTATCATACAAATTAACAATCCGCTTTACGAAATAAAAGGCAATCCGAATTTAAAACCATCTTTCAACAATAATTTTGGCTTTAATTTTAACACCTATCAGCAAAAATCGCAGATGTACGCGTATGTGTATGGTGGCTATAGCTTTACCAAAAATGCCGTTGTAAGTTCAAGAACAGTAGATGATGTGAATAAAACCGTCAGCAGTTATATCAATCTAAATGGTAATAATAATTTTTACGCAGGTGCGAGTTTTAATAAAAGTTTTAGCAAAATCGGTTTTAATACAGGATTAAATGCCAGTTTCAACCATTCGAACTCCGTATCAATCTTAAACAATAAGCTCAATGAAAATGTGAACAATAGCATTAATATACGTCCTCGTTTTAGCTATTATGGCGATAAAGTTCAAATCCAGTATAATCCATCGGTTACTTTTTCGAACAGCCGCTCGTCAATCGGTTCGATAAATAATGGTAAAAACTTTAGCCACAATCATGATATTTCTGGAAACATAGAACTTCCATACAATACAGAATTTAATACATCGATATCATTATCGTATCAACCAGCAAATTCTTCATTTAGCACACCAGTAAATATTGCCTTGTGGAATGCCTATTTATCAAAAAAGATGCTTAAATCGCAAGAATTAGAGCTTAAAGTATCCATTTCTGATATCCTCGCCGAAAAAATTGGTTATAACCGTTACGTTGGAGGCAATAACATCAGTGAATACACCAATAGCTTTATTCCGAGATACGTCCTAATTGGCATCACCTATAATTTAACCGGAAACTTTGTTAAACAAGACAAAAAATAATTGAAGATGAAAAATTTAGGACTAACCATAATCTTGTTTTCTGCCATAACAGTAGTGCGTGCACAAACTGTTTTCATCAAAAGTGCTAAAATAACTTTCGAGAAAAAGATCAATCAAAAACAGCAATTGGCATCAAACACCTGGATATCAGACGATGCCAGGGATAAAATGAGCAAATACAGGATTTCGAATTGGGATTATAGTTTTAACGACAGCAGCTCCATTTATAAAATTAAACCGAAAGAGACCTTAAACGACAACAATTTCTTCTTTATTGCTGGTGAGAATACGAATGAACTGTATACCGACTTTAGCAAAAAAGCAAGAGTAATAAGAAAACCAATAGGAGGCGAAGATTTTATTTTAAAAGATACTATCCCCCATCTCAATTGGAAAATCATGCACGATGTACGCCAGATTGCGGGCTACGAGTGCCGTAAAGCAATAGCAGTAATAAACGATTCGGTTACTGTAGTGGCTTTCTATAGTGAAGAGATTTTACTAAAAGGCGGTCCTGAAGGATTTACCGGCTTACCTGGAATGATATTAGGCCTGGCCATACCCCGGTATAATACCACCTGGTTTGCCACCAAGGTTGAAGCTAAAAACGTTCCTATCTTAAACGTTGTTCCTCCTGCAAAAGGTAAAAGAACCGATACCGAAAAAGATTTCAAAAAAATGATCGACCTCTATACCCGTTATGAGGATAAAAAGAACCCCAGAAAGATAGAAGATATTAAAAAAGAACTCTACACGCTAATACTTTAAGTAGCTACCATACCTAAAACAGTCACTATCAGAGATATAATACGACGAAAAAATATTCTGGCAAGTATCTAATGGAGCGATAATTTTTTGTACCTTTGTATCCCGTACAAAAACAATTAAACAGGCTTAAAACACCTGGTTAATTCCACAAATTATCAATCATGACAAAGTATATTTTTGTTACGGGCGGTGTTACTTCCTCTTTAGGTAAGGGCATCATTTCCGCATCTTTAGCTAAACTTTTACAGGCACGTGGCTACCGTGTAACCATTCAAAAATTCGATCCGTACATTAATATCGATCCAGGAACTTTAAATCCATACGAACATGGCGAATGCTTTGTAACCGAAGATGGTGCTGAAACCGATCTGGATCTTGGTCATTATGAGCGTTTCCTTAACGTTCCAACATCACAGGCAAACAACATTACTACCGGCCGTATTTACCAGAACGTAATTAATAAAGAGCGCAAAGGTGAATATCTGGGCAAAACAGTTCAGGTTGTACCTCACATTACCGACGAGATTAAACGCAACATGCGTATTTTAGGTGATAGCGGTGAATATGATATTGTAATAACAGAACTTGGTGGAACTGTTGGTGATATCGAATCGTTACCATTTATTGAGGCTGTTCGTCAGTTTAAATGGGAAGAAGGCAGTACCAATGCTATTGTGATCCACTTAACCCTGGTACCTTATTTAGCTGCTGCCGGCGAGTTAAAAACCAAACCTACACAACACTCGGTTAAAGCTTTGTTGGAGTACGGAATACAGCCGGATATATTGGTTTGCAGAACCGAGCATCACATTAGCCCTGAGATCAGAAAAAAAATTGCTTTATTTTGTAACGTTAACATCAATGCGGTAGTCGAATCGATGGATGCATCTACTATTTATGATGTGCCATTGTTGATGTTAAAAGAACAATTGGATAAAACTGTTTTATCGAAATTAAAATTACCGACCAAGAACGATCCGGATATGGAAAGCTGGAAAGATTTCCTGGGCCGTTTAAAAAACCCTACAGCAGAGGTTAAAATTGGTTTAATCGGTAAGTATGTAGAATTACCTGATGCTTATAAATCAATTATCGAATCTTTTGTACACGCAGGTTCGAAAAATGAATGTAAGGTTAAGGTAGAGTACATCCACTCTGAAGGCATTTTCCCCGATAATGTAAAAGATAAATTAGGTCACTTACAAGGTGTTTTAGTTGCACCAGGTTTTGGTAGCCGCGGTATTGAAGGTAAAATTGATGCCATAAAATATGTTCGCGAGAATAACATTCCTTTCTTCGGAATCTGCCTGGGCATGCAATGTGCTGTTATCGAATTTGGACGTAACGTTTTAGGTTTGAAAGATGCACATACTACAGAAATTGAAGAAAATGCTGCCAATCCGGTAATAAACATGATGGAAGAGCAGAAAAAAATAACAAATAAAGGTGGAACAATGCGTTTAGGCTCTTATCCTTGTGATATTAAAAAGGGAACAAAAGCTTTTTCTATTTATGGCAAATCGCACATCAATGAACGCCACCGTCACCGTTACGAATTTAACAATGCTTATTTAAAGCAATATGAAGATGCAGGAATGATTGCATCAGGTATGAATCCACAAACCAATTTAGTTGAAATTGTGGAGCTTAAAAATCATCCGTTTTTCGTTGGCGGGCAGTTTCACCCAGAATTAAAATCAACAGTTGCTAATCCTCACCCACTTTTTGTTAAATTTGTCGCCGCTGCGATGGAGTTTGCGAAAAAGAAAACGAATTAAAAGCAGTACATACATAAATAATGGATAGAAATACCTTTACAGGACTGTTCCTGATTATGATCATTTTGGCAGGATCATTCTACTTTTTGAAGCCGAACGAGGCTGAAATAAAAAAAGCCAAAGAAACAGAGCGTTTAGATTCTTTGAAAAAAGCTGGTGTTACACCAGTACAAAAAGATACTACAAAAACAGCTGCGATTGCTAACCCAGCTGTAGATTCTTTAGCCCTAAAAGGCCCTTTTGGTACCGCAATTACTGGCACCGAAGCCAATACTGTTTTAGAAAACGAGAATTTATTAATCACGCTAAGCAATAAAGGTGGTAAAATTACCTCGGTTGAAGTTAAAGGTCAGAAAACCTTTACCGGAAAACCACTGATTTTATTTGATGGTAACCAGAACAAATTTGGTTTAAGCCTGAACGCTGCTGGCAAAGTAATTAATACAAACGATTTATACTTTACACCAACAAAAACAGGAAATACAGTTACAATGCGTGCCAATTATGGTGCAAACGCATATGTAGAATATGTATACGATTTAAAAGCATTAAGTAACAAAGTAGCTTTCAACATCAATTTAGTTGGCTTACAGCAAGTAATTGCAGGCAACAACATTGGCTTAAACTGGCAGACTACTTTATTACAGCAAGAAAAATCGATCGAAAGTGAGCACCGTTATTCTGCACCATACTATAAATATTTAGATGGCGATGTAGATCACCTAAGTGTTTCTAAAGATGAAAAAGAAGAGTTATCGAAAGGTAAAATCCAATGGTTCTCATTCAAACAACACTTTTTCTCAGCTTCTTTAATCTCGAAACAAGCGTTCGAAAAAGGAAGTTTAGAAGTTAAAATCCCAACAGCTCCTGGCCAGGTTAAGTTTTATGATGCCAATATGCAATTGCCATATGCACATACGGCCAACCAGGTTTATGAAATGGAATTCTATTTCGGAACCAATAAATTCTCTGCCTTAAAAGCTCAGGGATACGATTTAGAGCAACAGGTTGATATGGGTTACTGGCCTTTAAAATACATTAACCGTTTTATTGTATTGCCTGTATTTAATTTCTTAAACAGTTTTGGCTGGAATTACGGATTAATTATCTTGGTATTAACCATTTTGCTAAAAGTTGCTTTATCACCACTTACTTACAAGTCATACCTATCAATGGCTAAAATGAGGGTTTTAAAACCAGAAATGGACGAAATTAAAGCTAAAGTAGGTGAAGATAATCCAACATTGGTTCAACAGGAATATTTAAAATTATACAAGAAAGCGGGGGTAAACCCTCTGGGGGGATGCTTGCCGATGGTATTACAGTTGCCTTTGGTAATGGCCTTCTTCTTCTTCTTCCCTAACTTGTTTGAGTTACGTGGTGAGAGTTTCCTTTGGATGAAAGATTTATCTACTTATGACGAGTTTATCAAATTTGGCGTAAAAATTCCTTTCATTGGCGATCACTTAAGTTTAATGTGTGTATTGATGACCATCTCTACATTAATTATGACTTATTTTAACAACCAGGTTTCTGGAGCAACAGGCCAAATGAAATACATCGGTTACATTATGCCGGTTATTTTCTTAGGTGTATTGAACAGCTACCCTGCCGGATTAAACTATTATTATTTCTTGGCCAACTTAATGACTTTTGGACAGCAGTTCTTAATCCGTAAAATGGTTGATGATGATAAAATCCACGCTTTGATTCAGCAAAACAAAGCCAGACCAGCTGATGAGAAAAAGAAAAAATCTAAATTCCAACAACGTTTAGATGATTATATGCGTCAGCAACAACAAGCTAAAAAGTAATCTTACTTTAAAATTTTATACATCCCCGGTTACTTCAAAGTGATCGGGGGTTTTTGTTTTAGGCTGAGTGATAAGCGTATGGCGTTTAGCCAACACAGCCAAAACTTCTGCGCTCTGTAACCTCTGGCGTTCCAACTAAATGCTTTTAATTGTAATATTTGGCATACAAGTTTCCTAATAAGCTAAAAAATTCCAATTTTAGAAGATTAAATCTCAACCAACAAATTAATAAATCTAAAAATGCAAAAGAGACTAACTATTATTCTGTTTTTCGTTGTCAGCTTTGCCTACGCACAAAAGAAACCTCTAGATCATTCGGTATATGATACCTGGGAATCAGTAGGAACAAAGCAATTATCAAATAATGGTCAATGGGCCATGTACAGCATCTTACAGCAAGAAGGTGATGCACAATTGTACCTTACCAATATTAAAACGAATGCGAAGATTAATATACCAAGAGGGATGAACTCTCAGTTTAGTAACGATTCTAAGTTTGCTGCTTTTAATATCCGTCCCTTAAATAAAGATTTACGCCAGGCTAAAATTAAAAAGAAAAAGCTTGAAGAATTACCAAAAGATTCGTTGGGCATTGCCAACCTCACCACCAGTGCCGTTACAAAAGTGGCAAGGGTAAAATCTTTCAAATTTCCTGAAGAAGGTGCCGGTGTAATGGCTTATCTAACAGAAAAGCCAGATACAGCAAAGAAAACTGTAAAACCAGCTGAGAAAAAGGATGGTGAAATGGATCTTGCTGATGATGAAGCTGCCGGAAAAGGTAAAACCGACGAAGGAACTGATTTAGTGGTAAAAAACCTTTTAACAGGCACAGATAAAACTTATAAATTCGTTACCGATTATTATTTCAGTAAAGATGGCAAACAGTTGGTTTTCGCCTGTAGCGGATCTAAAAAAGACAAAACGGCTCCCCAAGGTGTATTCTTGCTAAACACAGAAAAAGGTACATTAAAAACCTTAATTAAAGGTAAAGGAAGTTTTAAAAACTTCACTTTTGATGAGGAAAGCGAGCATGTGGCCTTTGTGGGCGAGCAAAGTCCGGAGAAACAGGAGATAAAAAATTACAATATTTATTATAACTCTTTAACACTAGATACAGCGCAGATACTGGTTGATTTTGATATGCCAGGGCTACCTGCAAAATGGTCGGTTAATGGCGATGGAAAAATAACTTTTAGTAAAGACGGCAAAAAATTGTTTTTCGGCATCTCCCCTATCAAAAAACCAAAAGACACCACTATTGTAGATTTTGAGGTGGCAAAAGTTGATGTTTGGAATTATAAAGATGATTACTTGCAGCCTATGCAGCTTAAAAACGCAGACAGAGACGGTAAAAAAAGTTATTTATCGGTGATTGATGTTTATAGCAGTGATCCAAAAGTAATTCCATTAGCGGATTTAAAAATGCCTGATGCCAATCTGATTGCTGAAGGTAATGCAAATCTGGTTTTAGCCTCTACAGACTATGGCCGCAGGATTGAATCACAGTGGAGTGGCTCTACCTCAAAAGATTATTACCTGGTTGATACTAAAAACGGCCAGAAAAAGAAAATCATTGATAATTTAAGCGGCTATGCAATGGCTTCTCCAGACGGAAACTATGTTTTATATTTCGATAGAAAAGCGGGTAGCTGGAATACCTATAGTGTAACCACCGGAAAAGTAACCGTATTAACAGCTGGATTAACAGAAAAATTTGTTGACGAAGAAAACGATGTACCGGATTTACCTTCCCCTTACGGTTTAGCAACATGGACTGAAGGTGATAAAGCTGTTTTAATTTACGATAAATACGATATCTGGTCTTTCTCGCCAGATGGAAAATTGGCACCAAAAAATATTACTGCCGGTTTTGGAAGAGCAAACAATATTACCTTCCGTTACGAAAGGGTACAACAGGATAACAGGTTTGAGCGCAATGCAGATAGCAAATTTGTAAAAGTGAACGAAACGGTTTGGTTAGATGGTTTTAACAATTTAACTAAAGAAAACGGGTTTTACCGTACCAATGTAGGTTCAGCTAAAGCGCCAGAATTGGTCGTAATGGCTAAGTTTAAATATTCAAACCTGCTAAAAGCTAAAGATGCTGATGTTTACATTTACGATAAAGCCAATTATGTAGAATCGCCAAATGTTTATATCACTACAGATTTCAAAACCGAAACCAAATTAAGCAATACCAACCCTCAACAAAAAAATTACAATTGGGGTACAGCTGAACTGGTTAAGTGGACCACGCCGAAAGGCTATAAAGCTGAAGGTATACTATACAAACCGGAAAATTTCGATCCAAATAAGAAATATCCGATGATCGCATATTTCTACGAAAAACTAACGGATGGTTTGTACACTTATCAAGCGCCCGCACCTACTCCGTCGCGCTTAAATATTTCTTATTTCGTGAGTAACGGATACCTCGTTTTTGCGCCAGATATTAGTTATGAAACTGGTCATCCAGGTAAATCTGCAGTCGAATTCATCAATTCTGGGGTAGAAAGCCTGAAAAAAAATAGCTGGGTAGATGGTAGTAAAATCGGTATCCAGGGTCAAAGCTGGGGTGGTTACCAAGTAGCCTATCTCATTACCCAGAATAACATGTATGCTGCTGCTTGGGCCGGTGCACCTGTAGTCAACATGACTTCTGCTTATGGCGGTATCCGCTGGGAAACTGGTATGAACCGTCAGTTCCAATACGAAAAAACACAGAGCCGTATCGGTGCAACACTTTGGGAAAAACCAGAACTATATATCGAGAACTCACCACTATTTATGTTTCCGAAAGTAAACACTCCTGTTGTGGTAATGGCTAATGATGCAGATGGAGCTGTGCCTTGGTATCAGGGTATTGAAATGTTTACCGGTCTGCGCCGTTTAGGTAAACCAGTTTGGATGCTGAACTATAATGGCGAAGCACATAACCTGGTTCAACGCCAGAACCGTAAGGATATTCAAATCCGTGAGCAACAGTTTTTCGATTATTATTTAAAAGGTGCGAAAGCGCCAGCCTGGATGACAAGCGGAGTACCTGCAACTGAAAAAGGAAAAACCTGGGGTTTTGAACTGACAGATGATAAACCTTAGCTGAGTTTGGAGTTTAGCGTTGGGCGTTTAGCGTGCTTAATTCATAAAACGGCAATTCAATGCTGACATCTAAGAATCTAATCCATGATACAAGCAATATCAAAAGCTTTGTATCATGGATTTTTAATTGAATAAATACGATAAATTCATGCTATTACTCGACAATGAATAGTGCGATCGCTAGTAACTCTCAACTCCGAACTCTCTTCTATGAACTTTCGACTAAAAAAGGTATTTTAACCCATTCAAAAATAAAACTAAACAACCCCAATGGCATTAAGCAGAATTTGGTCAGCATTTATTATTGTGGCTATTGTTGTAGCAAGTATTAAATGTTTCTTTTTTGGACATAGCGATATATTTAACTGGATGGTCATCGGTAAATCATCCGATCCCTTAAACCCTTTAAAATTAGATGGTATTATAGAAACCTGCTGGATTGCGGTTGATCTTTGCATTAAATTAATTGGAACACTGGCTTTATTTATGGGGCTTATGAGCATCGCCGAAAAAGCAGGTGGTATCCGTTTATTGTCCAGAATTATTGGACCTTTCTTTTCAAAACTTTTTCCAGAAATCCCAAAAGGACACCCATCTATGGGACACATGATCATGAATTTCTCGGCCAATTTATTAGGCTTGGATAATGCAGCCACTCCATTTGGTATAAAGGCAATGGAAAGTTTGCAGGAGCTTAATCCAAATAAGGATGTTGCCAGCAATTCGCAGATTATGTTTTTATGTTTGCATGCCGCAGGTTTATGCTTAATTCCCGTTAGTGTAATTGCCATTAGGTCAACTCAAAATGCGCAAGACCCAACCGATATTTTCATCCCGTGTTTGATTGTAACTTTTGTTGGTACCATGGCTGCCATGCTCATTGTATCCTTTAAACAAAAGATAAATCTACTTCAACCCGTTATCATTACCTGGGTATTAAGTATCTCTGCAGTAGTTGGTTTACTGGTTTGGTACGTAAGCAAGTTAAATGCAGAAAGCATAAAATCATTTTCAGGATTATTAAGCGGTGGAATAATTTTATTGATCTTTTTATTGATTGTATTGGGTGCACTATATAAAAAAATAGATGTTTTTGATGCGTTTATTGATGGCGCCAAAGGCGGATTTGAAACTGCGCTGAAAATTATTCCTTATTTAGTTGGAATTTTAGTCGCGGTAAGCATGCTCAGAACCAGTGGAACTTTTGATGTGATCATGAGTGGGATTAAAAACATGTTTGTGTTCTTTGGAGCCGACACCAAATTTGTTGATGCGCTACCCACTGCTTTAATCAGGCCTTTAAGTGGTGGTGCCGCCCGAGGTATGATGGTAAGCACTATGATTTCGAGTGGACCAGATTCATTTGCCAGTAAATTATCTGGTGTTTTTCAGGGTGCTTCCGATACTACTTTTTATGTGGTAGCGGTTTACTTTGGTTCTGTTGGAATAAAAAATACGCGTTATGCCATCGGTTCGATGTTATTGGCTGATTTAGTTGGGGTTTGTACAGCCATAGCACTTAGTTATATGTTTTTTGCGTAAATTGGTTAGTGTTGAGCGCTTAGCGGTTAGCGAAGTAATCGATTATGACCGCAAAATGAATAGCAGAATACTTTAATTCCTCTACCCATCTTAAATTCTTTTAAAGATTCTTCATTGCATTCAGAATGACAAAAAGAAAGGGTTGAGAAGCTATAAAAAAACCTGTCAGAGATTAATCTAACAGGTTTTTAATATAAACAAGAGCTATAATTTAAACACTAATACGGTATTGATTTAGGGGATTTAAGGTTTATCCCACCAAACCCGGGCATTTAAATCATCGTTACCCAGATAAGGAAAGCCTGCAATTGCAGCTTTGTAGTTCTCGGTATTATTAGCCTGTTCCTGCGTAGGATAACCTTCTCTTCTTGGTATCGGTTTGTTGTTGTTGTTTGGTGCTGGAACCAAAAAGCTAGGAAAACCAGTTCTACGCCATTCGGCCCAGCCCTCATAACCATGCATAAATAAATGCACCCAACGTTGATTACCAATCTGCTCTAATGCGGTAAGTGGGTTGTATATTACAGAAGCATTTAATTTATATGCAGCTAATCCACTGATATCATTATTATTCCATTGCCTTATCGATTGTTCAATGGCCAGATCGTAATTGGTCTTCGCAACAGCATCACCACCAGCAATCCAGGTTCTTTTTGCCGCCTCAGCCAAAGCAAACAAAGCTTGCGCATAAGTAACTAAATAAACGGGAGAATTTTGCTGACGTATTGCTGTGCCCAATAACGAATAATTACCTGGTGTAACGGTAGTAGATAAACCGTAATCTAAGCCAACATAGTTTCCAGCGGTATTCTTCGCTGCGAAAATAGGCAGTCTCGGATCATTTAAAGGCTGCATAAAGTCTACAATCGGTTTACTCACGGCGAACCAGTTTCTGCTGAGTACGGTAAATGAGTTATACCAATAATTCTCCTGAGCGGTAACGGCTAAATGAGGATAAGCTAAATTATCAGTATTAGCAGTCATAATGCCATTAGCTAACGCTTTATTAAATTCCGCACTTCCTTTTGTTGGGTCAACTTTGCTTAAACGCAGCGCCATTAATAAATGAATGGTGTTACCTAAACGTTTCCATTTAGCCACATCTCCACCATAAACAATATCATTTTTTAAGTTACCGGTAACTAAAGAAGCATTGGCTTCGTCAAGTAATGCAAAAAGGCTATTGTAAATGCTCTGTTGAGAATCGTATTTAGGCGTAAAATTGTCCTTTCCCTTTAAAGCTTCAGTATACGGCAGCGGCCCCCACCGATCTGTTGCATGCCACATAAAGTAAGCTTTCAGTATTTTAGCTACCGCAATCTGGTTGGCAATCGGCCCCTCACTTGCGTCAAGTGAAGTATTGGTGATTACGTTTTCCAGGTTAATCATCGGGCCTTGATATAAACCATAAAAATTAAAATTAGTTGTTACATACCTGGAGTTATCAGGAAATGAAGTATTGGATAAATATTGCGGATAGTGCACACCGTATGGAGAAGAGCTAAGTGTAGGTAAAAATTGCTCCGAATTGGCAATCAACTGCGTTCCTGATGCCTTAGTAGGATTATTTGGATCTGTATTTATTGAATCCTTAAATTTATTACAACTGCTTGATAAGGTTAAAACCATTAAGCAATAATATATTGATTGATGTAGTTTTTTCATGGTCTTAAATTTAAAATTTGAGGTTTAGGGTTAAACCAAAAGAGCGTACCGTTTGTAGTTCTCCTTTTTCGATCCAGCTAATTGCAGAACTACCAGAAGAAAGCTCTGAAGGATCGACACCTTTAGGTGCTTTTTGCCAGATCATTACCGGGTTACGTGCCACTGCCGAAAGTTTAATGGCTTTAAATGGTGTTTTACTTAAAAGCTTTGCATCGAAGTTATAGCCTAAACTTAATTCACGGATTTTAATATAAGATGCATCATAAATCCACTCATCATAAAATTTAGTCCCTAAGTTTGTTCTATAATATGTTCTGGCATCTACATAAGCAGTAACGGGCTGACCTGTAATTGAAGATATCCCCGAAACTTTCACGCCACCGCCGTTCGCAATGGGTTCACGAACGTTCACTCCTTTATCGTTAAGTGCAGCTGTAATTTCTGATTGTCCCGATTTTGCGGCTAACATTTGGCTCCAGCTGAAGAACTTGCCCCCACTCTGGAAACTGAATGCAGCACCGAGATCGAATTTCCAGATTTTAAAATTGTTGGTAATACCGCCTGTATAGTTTGGCACCACACTTCCGAAATCGACCCCAATTACAGAAATAGGCATATTATCTGCTCCTAAAAGGACTTCTCCTGTTGAAGGATCACGCTTATACCCTGGGCCAACTAAGTTTCCGAAAGATTGATTTAGTGAAGAATTTAAAAAGATGGTTTGACTCGAATAGGTATTCTGATCGAGCTGATAAACCCCTATTCCCGGATATAATTCTTTAATCGTATTTCTGTTTTTCGCATAATTCAAGCTAATATCCCATGTAAACAACTTAGATTTAATGGGCTGACCATATAACGTAAGCTCTAAACCCTTGTTTTCTATCAAGCCAGCATTAACCACATATGTTTCATAGCCACTAGCACCAGATACCGATAAATTAATCACCTGATTTTTATTTCGCTGTTGATATAAGGTAAAATCCATCCCCACCCGATTATTCAAAAACCTTAAATCGACCCCGGCTTCATAAGAATTGGCAAATGATGGTTTAAGATCTGGGTTTTTTAGAATATCTGGTACCGTTAAAGAACTGATTGTTCCACTTGTTGCCGGGTATGGGCTACCAAAAGCATAGGTAATTGCGGTTTGAAAAGGATCGAAATCGGAACCGGCAATAGCGTAACTCGCCCTTAATTTACCATAAGTAAGCACTTTTGATTTAATCAGATTACTAAATAAAAAACTTCCAGAAACAGATGGATACCAATAAGAGTTATTTGCAGCTGGCAAAGCAGACGATATATCATTACGGATAGATGCGTCAAGAAAATAGGTATCCTTGTAACCGAACGACCCCATGGCATAAATGCTTCTTACCTGTTTCTGGCGGAGATACGAACTGCTGTTTGGCCGATCTACTGAAGCCGCAATGGTATAAGTGTTTGGACTGGATAAACCTCCGACTGTTGATTGCGATGTTTGGGTAAATTTGGTCGTATAAAGATTGGCACCTGCATTGATGTTGATCGAAAAATCGTTAATATTCTTATTGAACTGCGCTAAAAATTCATAATTATTATCTATTCCATCCGCTTTGGTAATAGCATAGTTATCTAAATTCCGACCACCAAGAGGCTCTTTATGCGTAATATTCTGACTAAACATATCTGAGCGTACAAAACCACTGATTTTTAATTCTGGCAATAGCTGGTAACTCAGATTTACATCACCAAATAAACGGTTACGATCATCATTATTTAATACTTCATAAGCATCAAAAAATGGATTGTTCCAATCACTAGGTTTATTGTTGGTAATTACACCCGCTGTGTTTGGATTTACATTCCAGTTTAAAATCGTACCATCAGCATACCTGTAATTTCTAAGCGTATTAATATCTAGGTTACGCTGGAACCATTGCACAGCGCCGGTAAATGAACCCTGATAACCTTGGGTTGGCCTTTGTCCTGAATTATTGGCGTAGTTTACATTTGCACCTACCGTAAGCTTTTTAGTTAAATCGAAAGTGGTGCTTAAACTTAAATTATTTCTTTTTAACCAGGTATTTGGAATAGTTCCTTTAGTATAAGCATTAGTATAACCGATTTTAAAAGTGGAATTTTCTGAACCACCAGTAAGAAATATTCCATTATTTACATTTTGGCCTGTTTCAAAAAAATCTTTAATATTGTTCGGTTGCGGTTCAAACGGACTTAGCTGACCATACTCTGGATCCTGTGGATAAAAGCTGTTGATTTTTCTGATTGGAGTACCGTCCATTTTTGGCCCCCAGCTTTCATCATTTCCATTTACATAGTTTTGTCCATTGGTTAGTTTAGAAAAAACCTGGCTATTTCCTACCCCATAAATGTTCTGTAATGGCAAAAAATTTCCAATTTTATCGATAGTATAAGCAGAACTGATATCAATCTGCATTTTGGCACCCTTACCTCCTTTTTTAGTGGTAATTAATAGTACGCCATATTGCCCTCTGATACCATACAGCGCAGACGCAGCAGGCCCTTTTAAAACATTGATCGACTCGATATCATCGGGATTAATATCCTGAGAGGTATTTCCATAATCTACACCATTCTCCGAACCTCCAAAATTATTCTGTGTAATGGGTGTACCATCCACCACCATTAAAGGTGAGCCACCACCAGTTAATGAATTTACACTTCTGATCTTAATTTTTTGCGTTCCGCCTAAACTTGCGCCTGATGAACCAGTTACCTGAACACCAGCTATTTTACCAGCTAACGAACCGATTACGTTTGTTTCCTTGGTCATGGTTAATGCATCACCATCAACCTTTTGAGTGGCATAACCAATCGATTTTTCAGATCTCTTAATCCCTAAAGCTGTTACAACTACTTCTGAAAGTTCTTTAGAATCGGGTAAGAGTTTAACATCAACCTGCGAACGCCCGCCAATGGCCACTTCCCGGGTAACAAAGCCTATCGATTTAAAAACCAGCGTAACATCATTTGAGGTGACAGAAATGCTATAAGTACCATCACCACTCGTAGAAGAGCCATTGGTGCTACCTTTAACCAGTACACTTACGCCCGGAATACCAACGTTGCTTTCGTCGGTTACTTTGCCTTTTACAGTTGTTTGGGCATAGGAAACCACGTAACAAGTTAAAACTCCTAATAGCATTAGTAATTTTTTGTTCATAATGAAAGATTTAGGTTAATTGATTTGTTAAGTTGTTGTTAAAATACACAATTTAACCCATCAAAACTCTTTATGAACTTCGTTTTAGAGGGAACTCAGACGAGAAAAATAGAAAATGCCGCATAAAACAGCAAAACCCCGCAAGTTTAACAAAATTTATGCTGCAACATTTTTATTACGCAGTATTAGCAAGACGGTTGGGGGATAGATATCCTGTTAATGATTTCATCAATAGCATCAGGATCAATCGCTACGTTTTTGGAAGCACACCATGTTTCTGTTTTGTTATCTAACCAGATACAGAAAGAATGGTAACCATCTAAAACAACAGCATAGGTTTCGTGAAAATCATCTTGGATACGCATGCAAAATCCCTTAAAAATTTTGCCTCTAACAATGAATTGCAGGGTGGAATAATTTTCTAACATGGCTCATTATATTTTTGGTTAATTTACAACAAATTATAAACGAGAATGTTTCGTTAATTTAAAGGAATTAATAATTAATTCTTAAACTACCAGGAAAGGCTTAACCTATGTTTAACATGTTGGAATAGCCTTTTGCTATTAAACGCTTTTTTGAAGGTAAAAATATCTCACATTGCAGATTTAATATCGTGCGTCCTTTTTTCACTATTGATGTTTCGGCGATCACTTCATCTCCTTCGCTTGCAGGGGCGAAATAATCGATATAATTATTTACAGTGGTATAACGTTCGTTTAATCCCATTGTAAAAACAGTTGCACCAATTAAATCATCAATAATGCCTGCTGTTACACCGCCATGTAAAATTTGATAAGGATTGGTCATTTCTTTACGGATGGTATACTGGCACACCAATATGCCATGCTCTGCTTTAACTAAAACAGGGGCCAGCCAGTTCATAAAGTTAGAAGGCGAATTGGTAATTATCTTGCCAATTGATTGCTTTAAAAAAGTTAAACGCTGTTCGCTTAAAGAGGGTTCCATATAGGGTAAAAATAGGTAAAATAGTTTATTAGTCGATAGTCCAATATGGACCGCTTGAGATAAAAAAGGTTCGATAGCAAAAAGAAAATGGAAGATATCAAATACCTCCCATTCCCTAAACGAAACATTTAACCCTAAAACATGGTTATATAACCTTGCTATAGTTCTTTTGGAAGCCCATGGTTCTTTGGTCAATAGTTCATCGCGATCACTCCTATTTTCATGGGCAGACATTCTATTGGCTGTAGGCTATTAACGACCAACCATGATCCATCAACCATTTCCCATACTTAAATCGGAATAATAACTTTAAAACTTAAGTTCCTGCCCATATTGTAAATTCCTGATCGGCCATTGGGTGAAGGGTTATAATATTCGAAATATTTTAATCTATTCAAATTTGATTGGTATGCGATATTGAAAATATTATCTGCCTGAAGAAAAATATCACATAAAATTTTTCCTTTTTTAGTTTTTAGTGTTGATCCTACTCCTCCATTGACTAAGGTATAGCCTGGCGTAAAAGTTTCGGTATTATCTAACGCATAAAATTTATCCTGATCAGCGAAAAAAGCAGCATCAATTTTAATATAAGGCTTATCAAAAATGCCAATAGCTTTTTGAGCGGTCGCCTTAATCTCCGTTCTCACCTGCAATGGCGGAATAAAGGGCAGGTATTTAGCTTCCCTGCCATGTTTATTTAATAATTCCTGATTCTGGTTCAACCCTACCACATAAGCCAAACTATTGTTGAAACTTAACCATTTCAGCGCTGAAGGATGTAGATTTACCGAAATTTCTGCACCATATAATCTTGCTTTCGACTGTTGATACTGATAAGTTAGGTTTCCAGGAACTATAACCACTGGATTTCCGTTGGCATCGGTTAAGCGCGATTGATAAATATAATTCTGAATGTTGTTATTGAACAGTTCCATACTTATTTCTGCATCTTTTAAATAAGCGATAATGCCAATATCTTCCTGAAGGTTAAATTCTGGCTTAAAGGTTCTGTTGCCCAAATACACAATGTGTGCACCGGGATCTAATCCATTAGAACCTATTTCTGTAATGTTTGGTGCACGGTATCCCCTTGCAATATTAGCTTTAATAAGCAGTTTTTCAGAGATGTTATAGGTTAACCCCAAACTTCCTGACAAGCCATAATATTTTTTATCGAACGAAGGGAATTGCAATTCTCCTGTGGCATCAGTAGGGCTCACCTGTTTACCAAAACCTGTTTGTGCATCGGTACCTACGTAAAAATCACTCCAGTGTATATTTCTTCTGTCTATCCTGATTCCTCCGGAAACATCAATTTTACCGATCGGTTTCTTTGCGAAATAAAAAGCACCGATATCGAAAAGATCATAATCGGGAATGGGAAAATCGGTAGCAGCCTTGCTCCTGTTTCCCTGGTACATGCCATTTACCCCAATGGTACTTTCGATACCGGCAAAATCGGGCAGGTTGTATTCAAGATCGTAATTAAAAGTGTTTAATACTACATAAAGGCCGGCCTGACTTGGCAATGTAGGGTGATTATATTCTCTCCTTACACTTTGCTGTCCGCCAATCAATAAGTTTAAATCACTCGTTCCAAATTTAAACTGACTGGTGTTATAAAACCGGTAATGTTGAATGTGCTGATGTAAGGGATTAATGGAGTAGCTATTCAGATCGCTTTCAGATACAACAGGTCTGTTTTTAATATCATCTCCGTCATCCAAAACCTGTCTGGTAAATCGTCGCGATAAAGAATCTCTGCTGCCATCAGGAATTTCCATTAAATTATCGTAGTAGGTAAAGGCAGTTTTAGAAAAACCCCAGGCTTTATCTACCCTGGCACTGGCAGATAGATTGTATTCTCTAAAAGCTGTTCCGTAAACCAGTCCATCAATTCTATTTTTGTAATTATGCGCCGTTTTCCCGGTTGCTCTAAATGTATACTTCCAATCATTTTTAATGTAGGCCAATCCGAGCGACGAGCCAATCATCCCATTGTTGCTTTGGTAGTTTGCAGTAAAATCGCCTTTCAACTTACCATCTTCAAAATTCGGACTGTAAGGAATCATATTAATTACACCCGCTAAGGCATCAGAACCATAGGTTAAGCTTGCCGGACCTTTTACAACTTCGGCCCTGGTAATACCATATTCATCTACCTCGATACCATGTTCATCGCCCCATTGCTGTCCCTCCTGTCGTAAACCATCATACAATGTTAACACTCGGTTATATCCCAAACCTCTAATAAAGGGCTTAGAAACGTTTGGCCCTGTGGTAACTGCTGTAATGCCCGGAACGCCTTTAACAATAGCTTCTATCAGGTTCGTGTTTACATTTTGGTCCATTGATTTTTTGGAAAGCACGGCAATAGGTACAGGGCTTTTACGCAGCTGCGTGGCGCGGTTAACCCCGGTAATTACCACATCGCTTAAATCAGATGCGAGGCTTAACAGATCAGCGTTAACCAGTGCAGTATCTCCTTTTAACATTACTTTAATTCTTTTAGATTGATAACCTATGCCCGAAAAAATGAGGTCGTAATTTCCGGATGGAATACCACCTAATTGATAGGTTCCGGAAATATTTGATTTGGTAGATCTATTAGACCCTAAAATTTTAATGGTGATATTCTCTATAGGTTCATTTTGGGAGGTGACCAAACCTTTAACCATAACCTTTTGCGCGATGGCATTTAGCGATATAAAAAAACAGAGGCAGTATAGTAAGAATGGCTTCATGAACAAAAATGGTTTATCTAAATATAATTTTAGACAAATCTAAATTTTAATTTAAATATATCAAATAAAATATTTAGATAATATTTAACCTACTTAAAATCAAAATATTCAAGCAAAAAATAAAAGTACTTTACGTTGGTTGAAAGGTGTTTTTTTTCAGAACTCGAATAATAATTAGGAAGACATTCCATCATCCATTTTATATTTCCCATCGTACATTCTCCATCTTATGCTATATTTCCGCTAATGCCATTGTTAGCCCATTGGTCAGATTAACATCTTTCGTTTCCGGTTGCTTCTTTTTTAAAAAATTTAATCGATTTTGAATAAATAGCGATGACACTTATCTGACTGATTATAAACAACCTGCACTTGCTGTTCACAAATCCACGTAAAATGGGTAGAAAAATCTTTTGAATATTTTCAATCATATCCTGCAAATACACCGTTATTATGATTATCATTGAATACAAAAGCGTGAATAAAACTATAATACCTAAAGGATTGTTATGCCTAAAGGAGTTGTAAACAGTATTAATCCTATAAACAGAACAGAATATATGTTGGTGATCAATAATTTTGAAGAGTATGAATCGCATCTAGGTAAAGAACTAGGTGTTTCTCAATGGCATACCATAGACCAGGAACAGATTAATAAATTTGCCGATGCAACCTTAGATCATCAATGGATACACACCGATCCAGAAAAAGCTAAAAATGAAGGGCCATTTAAGGCAACAATAGCACATGGATATTTAACCTTATCCTTAATTCCATATTTATGGAAGCAGATTGCGGACGTACGTAATATTAAAATGGAAATCAATTATGGTATTGAACGTTTTAAATTTGGTCAGGCAGTTTTAGTGGATAGCGAAGTGCAACTAAAAGCAAAATTAAATTGCATTAGCAATTTGAGGGGAATAACTAAAGTTACGATTCAAGCTACGCTTGTAATTAAAGACCAACCCAAACCAGCATATGTGGGTGATGTAGTATTCCTGTATCACTTCATCTGATATCATTCAATTTTGGCTACATAATTACGCTTAGTTTTTAAACCGGGATTTTTGATATCGGGCAATTTGATTTTGGCTAGCGACATTTCTATCGAAACAGATGCATTTCGTTTCCTGGCTTCGATTGCTATGCTTGAAGTGATGTTTTTTAGGGTATTCAGTGCTGCAAAATACTGACGATCCAGTGTTTTAATGGCATTCATATCGCGATTGTTCTGCTGATATTCCAGGTTTGCTTTTTCACAACAATGCTGCTGAATCTGATCTAAGCTTGCTAACTTTTCGGTTATTATAGATAGCGCTGATGCAGATAGCTTAAACCCTTTAATGTCAACAACTTTACCACCCATAACTAAATAATTTAACCCATTAAACGATATGGTTTTGAGTGGAAAATTGTTAATGATTGCCGTGGGTTTTGGAAGCTGTTTTTTTGAATTAAAACCATATTCAATCAGCGCTTTGTTGTAACTAAACCGATCGGCTAAAAGTGAATCAATTAACTGGTTGCCATCCATCCTCTCACTATCCTTTATTTGCTCAGCAGTTGTACCGATGGCATGAGAAGCCGTCAAACGCTGAATTGAGTTACAGCTAAAACAAATAAATAAGATAAAACCTAAAAAAGGCAGACTTTTATTTTTCATGCTCAACAATTAATCTAATGCAAATTATGGAATTAGCGGTTTATTGTCCTTCACAATTGATGGACAATTTGCTTTACATTTTTTTTAAGCTTTGCTGTAGAAAAGGTATATTCTTGCCAGCAATTATATTATGTTCTATGTGAATAAATAAAAGCTATACTGACAAATAACGGGTGAAAATCCTGTTAAAAAGGACGCTCTCTTTCAGCAATCCTTAATGTTGGTCCTGTTAAAGGAGCCAGTTTATCACAAATATGAGAATACAAAGATGGACCAGCCGTGCTGTGCTTCAGACGCTCCAGGAGGGTGATTATATTACATACGAATCATATTCGGGACGGATAAAAAAAATAGAAGTGCATCATTTTAGAAACGAACAACATTTTTATATTAAGCTTTATAATTTAAAACAAACCATACTGATTATCGCATGATCAATATCTAAAAACCAGGAATCATTTTAATGATCCACGTAAATCGTACTGGCGAATGCACAAACCGATCCGGGTAATTTTGATATTTTCAATTTTACAATTAACGCTCCCATTAACCGCTTAAGTTAAGTGGCTTTTTTGAATACTTTCTTTGAGCAGCGTAAATTTGTAATTAATGTAGGGTTGCATTCTCATATTATCCTTTTTAGCTAATTGAAATCTGGCTAACCTGCTCCATCCTTCCTTAACGACTAAACAATAATGCAAAAATGATTTTTAATGTTTAGCTAAAGTAAACAAATATTAATCTAAATGTTAACTATTACTAAACATTTGTTTAGTAAAAAAACCGATAGTATATTTGATGACTAAGTTCAGAAATTAAACTAAATAACAGAAAAGCAAATGTACCCTGAAATTAAAATGGTAGTATTCGATATGGCTGGCACTACAGTTAACGAGAACAACCTAGTTTACAAAACGCTAATGAATGCAATAAATGCCGCCGGCTTTTCTTATACCCTTGATCAGGTTCTTGCTGTTGCAGCTGGAAAAGAAAAGAAAGAAGCAATCAGATCGGTACTTAAAACTTACGAAGGCACTTTTGATGAAGCCATGGTATTCGATATATATGAAGAATTTATCGGCAAACTGAAACTGGCATATGAAACTGAGGAAATTTTACCTCAACCAGGTTCGATTGAACTTTTTGAAAAACTTCGCAAAGAAGGAATAATTTCGGTGCTTAATACAGGTTATGACAGGGTTACAGCAGAGGCTATCCTGAGCAGACTAGGTTGGAAGGCAGGTGCTGAATTCGATACACTTGTTACAGCTTCTGAGGTAGGCCAAAACAGGCCAGAGCCTGATATGATTTTATTGGCAATGAGGCATCATGGCCTAACCGATGGTAAATCGGTTGTTAAGGTTGGAGACTCAAGTATCGATATTGAAGAGGGTAAAAATGCAGGTTGCGGCCTAAGCATTGGTATTACCACAGGCGCACACACAAAAAAACAATTGGAAGAAGCTAAACCTGACGCGGTAATAGACAATTTAATGGAGATCCTGGCCATGATAACCAAACAGAACTAAATTACTAAGAGTCTGTTTCAAAATGAAATAGTTTTTTGCTTCTGGAAAAAGGCGAACAAATTTTGGGCGTTGTGTTATCAAGAAATGAAGTGTTTTTACTGAAACAGTGATTTGAATTAACCTGTTTTCTTTTTAGCTTAGCACACACAATCCTACCAAAAACGCTTTTCATGAAAAATATCATCTTCTCCATTTCTGCGCTGTTATTTTCATTAACAATTTCTGCTCAGATCAAAAATACAGGCTTCGAACAACCCGGAACAAAGGATCACAATTTACCTGCCGATTGGGGAGTGATGAATAAAAAAGGCTACTTGATTAATTTGGACAGTACTCAAAAATATACAGGTAACTATTCGGTTAAAGTGTTTGGTACAGATAGCCTTTCCCGCGACTTTCAGGGTATATCCCAATCCATTAGTTTTCAAACCGATAAAATTAAACGGGTGGGCCTCAGTGTAAATATCCGTACAGAAGATGTTAAAGGATATGTTGCCATTTGGTGCCAAATTTGGGACAGCAAACAAAACAAAATGGTGGGTTTTGAAAATATCATTTCACAACAGCCTAGAATTACGGGTTCTGCCGACTGGAAAAAATACACATTAAACCTCACCCTTGGTAAAGAAGTAGACCAGCTAGTTTTTGGAAGTTATCTTGCAGGGAGTGGCTCGGCATATTTTGATGACTTCAGCATCGCAGATAATAAACTTTCAGATACCCCGCCTAGCGATTCGGTCAAAAAGTATATTGATGTCTTCAAAGCGGTGATCAAAAAGAATTCTATCTATCGCGATTCGCTCGATTGGCTACAAATTGATAGCGATATCGCAGAACTATCAAAAGGCATGAAACGGACTGAAGAGGCCCGAATGCTGACTGGCTATATATTGGGCAAACTTAGGAAAGCTGGGGATAACCATTCCTTTATTCAACCTAAAGCCATAGCACAAGCCTATGCTAAGACCAATACTGTTGCAGCAAAAGTTAGCTCAGAGCTTATTGCAGGCAACATCGGTTATCTTTCTATCCCTGCATTTGGTTCTACTGACCAAAAGACCATGGACGATTTTGCCAACGATATCCAGCAGCGCATTCAAATGCTTGAAACGGCTCAGAAAATAGATGGCTGGATTGTGGATCTGCGGAGAAATGGTGGTGGTAACATGTACCCTATGATTGCAGGCCTTGGACCACTTACAGGCGAAGGCATACTAGGTTATTTTGTTATTGGCACAGGAAATCACAAAAAATATATTCAATGGTCTTATAAATCAAAAAAAGGCAAAAACGGGTCAATGTTAGGTGTAACGCTTAATGATCCTTATAAATTGAAGAATACGAATGCACCTGTGGCTGTGCTCATTGGCCCCGCAACGGGAAGCTCAGGAGAGATGACTGCTATGTCGTTTATTGGAAAACCTGGCACCAAGCTCTTCGGACAACCTTCTAGTGGCCATACGACCGCCAACCAGTCTTTTCCCCTATCCGATGGTTCTATGCTCTTACTAGCAGTTAGCCTTACAGCCGATCGAAACAAAAAAGAGTTTAAAGGTAAGATCCAACCCGACGAAATAATCGCTATGGACAATGTTAGCGATAAAACCCTCTCGGCTGCCAAAGCATGGATAAGCGAAGTCGGTTTATTAAACAATAAATAACTTATCCCCTTAGTAGCCATTTTTTCACTAAGCGGATAAGCTATAAAACTAATGGCAATACCTTGCTTATACACTAGTTCTTCACAAACTTAATTGTAGTTGGTACAGGGCCATCGGCCGGATAACTTAAAAAGTTAACCGTAAGCACATTGCCGGCGATAGTAAAAGTACCGCTATCAAAAAGTGACTGTTCGACAGCTCTAACTTCTGGTTGCTTTTTAGGCTCAATGAATACCTGGCTTTTGACAATAGCGGTGAGCTTATTCCCGCTTACCGAATAAGTTCCTGTTGATGTAACGCCTCCTTGCAATCCGTAATAAGTAAAGTGCATGGTAAAGGTACCGTCTGCACTAAAGAACAGCTTCCGCTGGAAATCAGGTGAAACAGGTGTTTCGGTCCAGCTGCCCACAAGTGGCAAAAGCGCTGCTGGTTCAGGTTTCTCTTTTTTACAGGCAGTAAAAACAATTGTACAGATCAGTATTAGGCTAAAAGCCTTTAAGATTATTTTCATAGCATTAATTTTGACACAGAAACGGGTCAGGCTATTAAATCGCTACAAGAAAAAAACAGTTAATCAAAGCTTAACATTGGGGTAATACCTTTGGCAACATATTGTGCACCAGGTCCCATGTGCTTTTAAATATTCGTGTGCGCTGTTTTTTTAGCTGCCAGGATTTCTATTTTGCCTAAACAGCTAATTTTTATCATAAATTTTAATGACTGCAATCTTCTTCGCTAACACTTCAACTTTACCTAAACTTTAAACCTTTTAAACAGGTAGAACGTTTATTTTTAGACAACTTAGATCATAACTAAATATAAGCATATGAATACTCAGGAAGTAGCTGACAAGCTGGTGCAACTTTGCCGCGAAGGCAAACACGAACAAGCCATTGATGAACTTTACGCCGACAACGTGGTAAGCAAAGAGCCAAAAGGCTCGCCAATGGAATTAACAGAAGGCAAAGATGCCGTTAAAAAGAAAACCATACAATGGGAAGAAAGTGTTGAAGAGATACATAGCTCTTCGTGCTCAGAACCAATTGTAGCAGAAAATCATTTTGCTGTTGTAATGAACATTGATGCCACTTATAAAGCCCATGGAAGAATGCCTATGAGTGAAATCTGTGTTTATGAGGTTAAAGATGGAAAAATCGTAGCCGACGAGTTTTTCTATCGTATGGGTTAAAATATTAAAAGCCCCGATATCCATCTGGGCTTTTATAATCAACTAACCTAAACTTATAAATACTAACCAAATATTTATACCACAAAACTAATGACCAATTATTAATTCAGTGTTAAATATTTATCAATGTTATCTAAAATTGGTAACACCGCATTCGCTCATTAAATCGTTAGAAACCGCTTAACGGGTAAAAAATAATAGAATCAAATTTGCTCGCCTGTTCTACGAAGGAAAATGTTTTATTACCTTTAAATAAATGAGCAATTTCTAACCATAAACGAATAAAATTGATGACAATTCCCAATCAGCAAGACCTTTCAAAAAAACATCAACTCATTTCCGATCTGTTTAAATGGCCCACCAAAGCTTCTGAGTGGGAACAATATAAGCTCAGCAACGAGCAACTTGAATTTTTTAAAACGTTTGGATACGTTAGTGATGTAAAGTTATTGGAGGAATGGCAGGTTGAGCGGCTGAACAAAGAATTAGTAGAAATTATAGATCCTGCACCCCCATTAAACGGGCTTTTTCATGAGTTTCACAGCAATGAATCCACAGATCCTAATTCAGTATTATTTCATGCTTTGGGCGCCTGGCGCATTACCGAAAGCTTTCATGATGTAATATGGAATCCGGCTTTTGCGATGGCGGCCAGTCAGATTTAGGCAATAAAGGTGTACGTTTCTGGCACGATCAGTTGTTCTGTAAACCAGCAAAACACGGAGGAGTTGTAGCCTGGCACCAGGATTATTCTTATTGGACACGCACCGGCCCCATGCAACATTTAACCTGCTGGGTCGGATTGGATGATGCAACCACTCAAAATGGTTGTTTATATTATGTACCTAAAAGCCATAACTGGGGCTTATTGGATAAACCAGATTTAGCCGGGGATATGGAAGGCTTAATGCAGTATTTAAAAGAAGAGCAGAAAGCAGAATTTAATCCTGTTCCTATCGAACTTAAAAAGGGACATGCTACGTTTCACCATCCTTTGATGGTTCATGGCTCGTTTCAAAATAAATCACCACGCTCAAGAAGTGCTTTCGTTTTAAATGTATTTACCGATGGGACCGAATCGAATACCAACGAGGCCTTACTTAAAGGGGTGGAACCTGTTAGGGCAGGCCATAAAATGGAGGGGCAGTTTTTTCCGCTGATATTTTCTCCCGATAGCCTAATGTCATTAAGTTAATTAGACTGATGGTTTAAACACAGCCGTGATTGTGATTTAAATATAAATAAACCGGTACAAAGAAAAATTAACTCCCTCTTGATGATCCATTTATAATAAAACTATCCATTCGCTTCCAAAGGCGCTTTATATCACTTCAACTAAGCCGTACATTTGCAAAAAAGACACAATGAACGATATCACAGACTACCCAGTGCTGGCATATGTTGTTAAGCTCATTAAAAACACCATAACCGACATCAAAACAGAATATATTGCCCCAGCTAGCGTTGAACTAAAGGACGGCAATGACACCATATACCTCCAACAGCGATTGGATGAAAACGGTAACCCTTCAACAATTTTCATCAAAGACCCTAAAGATATCATCTTTAGTGAAGACCTGCTTCCCTCTTTGAAGAACCTCCAGGAAGGAGCTGAAGGAAAAATAGCACAAGCGCTATTGAATGCCAGGGTAATCATCAACGAATTGGATGTAGAAACACACCTGATCTTCCATGCAGTAAAGGATCATTTTGACGAAATTAGTAACAGCTATGAATTTTCTAAGGCAATTGAAAAACAGGCAGACAAAATAAAAAGTAAATTTAAGTTCGGCAGTCATGCCTTTGAGCTTACTGTAACCAATCATGCACAGCTGATCTCCGTTACAGCAGATTTCCCTCCTTCATTTGACGAGTCTATCAAAAAAACCATCGAAAATGACGCAGCTAAGGTTCAACTGGCTATTAACAAAATATTTAGATAAAGTAACGGTAGCAGCGTATAAAGATTGAAACCAAAAAGAAATGCCCTAGCTTGTTGCTAAGGGCATTTCTCCAAATAATACTGTTTTATTTTGTTTCTTCTTCTCTACCGGTTATTTAACAGTTACTTTCAATTTCTGGGAAATATTACCTGATGAATTTCCAAGCTGCAGGATAAAATCTCCAGGTTCAACGTTCCAATCCTTTTTACTTTCATCATAGAAGGCGAAATCTGACACTTTTACGTCCATTTCAACAACTTTCGTTTCCCCTGGCTGCAGGAACACTTTTTCAAAGGCTTTGAGCTCTTTTACCGGACGCGGAACACTACAAACAGGATCGTTCACATACAACTGAGCAACCTCAGCCCCATAACGTGCTCCTGTGTTCTTAACAGTAAACCTGACCTTAATAATATCGTCTTTACCATAAGCAGATTTATCTGCAGAAAGTGTGCCTAGATTAAAGCTGGTGTAAGAAAGGCCGTATCCGAAGGCGTATTGAGGTACTATTTTTTTTGTATCAAACCAACGGTACCCAACCAAAATATCTTCCTTGTAATATTGGTTAATACTGTCTCCGGGATAGGAAATTTTACCATAAAAGTGTGCACCGTTATCTTCCAGCTTTTTTGGAAAAGAGAATGGCAGCTTTCCAGAAGGGTTTACCTCGCCCGAAATAACATCAGCCAGTGCAGATCCAGCCTCTGAACCAAGATACCATCCCTGAATAATCGCTGGCACCTTATCTACCCAGGGCATTGATACTGCATTGCCGCTAAGCAGTACTACCGCTGTGTTTTTATTTACTTTCAATAAAGCATCAATCAGTTTATCCTGGCCGAAAGGAAGACTTAACGATTTACGGTCGCCACCTTCACAATCCTGAAAGTGGTTTTTATTCAGTCCTCCGATAAAGAATACAACTTCAGCATGTTTAGCAACTTCGATCGCCGCATCCATCAAAGAATCAGCATTTAGCTTAGATGGTTCTTCTCGTCCGTACATTGATGGCCCTGATGCATATCCAAGACTGTATACCACATGGTCTTTCCCATATTTATCAATCAATCCTTCCAATGGCGATTTTTCATAAGCCACCTTCAGTGATGATGATCCACCGCCGATAACCAGACTGCGATCGGCATTTTCGCCGATAACAGCAATCTTTTTGAATTTACTGTTTGTAACAGGAAAAAACTGTTTATCGTTCTTTAAAAGTACAATGCCTTCCTGAGCAATTTTACGCGCAGCTTCACTGTGTTCGGGAGAAACAAAACGGCCAAACGGGCGGTTGGCGCTCATGGTGGTACGGAAAATCAAACGTAATATCCGGCGGGCTTTATCATCAAGCAAAGCAATATCATATTTCCCCTCCTTAATACCTTTAAGGAACGGGTTGGCCAGATAGTATTCTGAGTAAGGAAACTTTCCCTTAGTTGTTAAACCATCGGTATAGGTACCCATTTCGAGATCGAGCCCGTTTTTAACCGCTTGATCAGTACAATGTACACCTCCCCAGTCACTAATCACAACCCCATCGAATTTCCAGTCTTTTTTTAAGATTTTATTCAAAAGCAGGTCATTATGGCAACAATGTTCGCCTCTAAACTGATTGTAAGAACCCATAATCGACCAGGCTTTCCCTTCTTGCACTGCAGCCTTAAAAGCAGGTAAATAAATCTCATATAATGCACGGTCGCTCAGATCAACATTGATGTGCCCACGCCACTCTTCCTGGTTATTTAATGCAAAATGTTTTACACATGCCGCTACGCCGATGGATTGAACGCCTTGAATATAAGGCACAACCATGCGTGAGCTGAGATAGGGATCTTCGCCCAGATATTCAAAATTACGCCCGTTTAATGGTGTACGATAAATGTTTACTCCAGGACCTAATAACACGGTTTTATTGCGGTAACGCGCTTCTTCTCCGATTGACTTGCCATAAAGCAGCGATAATTTAGGATTAAAGGAAGCTGACAGACAGGTAAGTGCCGGAAAGGCTGTACACGAATCGTTTGTCCAGTTGGCCCCGCCCCATTCATCCCATAAAACTTCCTCACGGATACCGTGAGGGCCATCATCGGTCCAAACTTCAGGAATTCCTAAGCGGGGCACGCCTTTTGAACTAAACTTAGACTGGGCATAACAAAGCGACACTTTTTCTTCGGTGGTCATTGCTGAAAGTGCATTTTCAACCCGCTCTTCTATGGGTTTATTTATATCAAGGTAAACAGGCAGCTTTTGTTGCGCATTAACCATTAACCAGGCTCCTGTTGCTACTACAGTTAAAAATATCGATTTCATTTAATTATATTCTTTTGTGTTTAGTTTTTATCGTTTTTGCCCGAAAGATTTACTGGCTGCCTACCTGGAAAGCCAGCGAAAGGGCTGTTTTTGATTACCCCTGCTTTACCTGTTCTTTACCCTTTGTTGCTACCAGGTTAACCCCAGGATAACCCCAGGGTTACCCTGGGGTTACCTTTTCTTTACCTAAAAGGTAAAGCCAGTGCTTGCTTTCGCAGAATGGCACCACCGCCAACGGTTATGCTGCCCTTAAGCAGGGCGCCACAAGCGGTCCAGCACTTGTACTGCCTGCCACGACTTTAACGGCCCATTTTAGCTCAATAGCGGTCTTAATTAGCTCAATTTAGCTCAATTCAGTTCAAAATGAGGTACCAATGCTGCTAATCTGTTAGGTTTGAACATGGATTTAAACAAAAATTATGGCTACGCATTTGCTTATTGATCAGGTCTTCAGAGTTTCACTACCGTTTTAGCACCGTTGTATTGAACAACTTTAGCCGGTGCTGTTGAATTACCGATGGCAACCACTCTAAAAATCCTTTTGGTTAACATCCCTTCGTAAGTCCCCTCGCGATTGCCGATGGTTAGCGTACCAGCGGCATGATTATATTCAAAATTGATCGTTGAAAATGCACCCTTTTCGTAATTATAGTTATTGCCCTCGTCTTCGTATAAACTGAACTTGCCATCTTTACCTTTGTAAACCTTGATCTCGATATCATCAGCTTTCTTTTCTGAAGTATATTGCATCACATCACCAACTGGTAAAATAGTACCTGCAGGAACAAAAAGTGGAATACGCTCAAGTGGTGCTTCTACATTCAACTTTTGATCGCCTTCAATTTGTTTACCGGTATAGAAATCATACCAACGGTTTCCTGCCGGGAAATAAACTTCGCGGCTACGTGCTTTGTAACTGTAAACAGGACAAACCATCAAGCCTGAACCTAAAAGAAACTGATCACTCACGCCATAAGTTTGTTTATCGGCAGTATAATCCATTGCGAGCGACCTCATCAGTGTATAATCTTTATGATACGCCATTCCTGCCAACGAATAGATGTAAGGCATTAAGCGGTAGCGTAGTTGATCGTAATAAACCAGACTTTTGTAAACCGGATGGCCTTCTGGAGCAATGTTATAGATTTCGCGGTAAGGAAACTGGCCATGACTGCGGAATAACGGGCAAAATGCCCCAAACTGGAACCAACGTAAATTTAATTCACGCCATTCTTTCAGGTCGGCATTCTCATTGCCTGTTTTGTCAAAAATAAGCTGGCCATCTCCATAACGTTTCTCTACACAGAAGCCACCAATATCCATTGTCCAGAACGGAATGCCCGACATTGCAAAATTAAGCCCGGCAGGAATCTGCGCTTTTAGATCTTCCCATCTTGAGGCGATATCGCCACTCCAGGTAGCGGTAGAATACCTTTGTAAACCCGCAAAACCAGATCGCGTTAACAGAAATACCCGCTTGTTATTATCCGTTTCACGCTGCCCGTTATAAATAGCGTTAGCGTTCATTAGTGCATATGCATTAAAGTATTTTGTAGAAGAACCCAGCGCAGTAGGCCCACACAGTTTCTTGCGGTAGTCCATATCGGTACAATCACGGATGTTGGGCTCAGAAGCATCCATCCACCAGGCATCGAATCCCTTTACGTAAAGGTTTTCTTTCATCTGTTTCCAAAAAAGTTTTTGCGCATCGGGACTATAGGCATCGTAGAAAGATCCTACATAACCCGGGCCTATCCAATCGCGTACACTATCCTGAACCGCCTGCATATACATCCATCCTTTTTGCTTAAATTGTTTAAAATGATCTGTTGTAGCATAGAATTTTGGCCATACCGATATCATGATATTTGCATTTTCTTTATGTACTGAATCTACCATTCCTTTGGCATCAGGAAACCGTTTCAAGTCAAATTGATGGCTTCCCCAGGCATTTTCTGGCCAATAATTCCAGTCAAGCACAATATTATCAAGCGGAATCTTACGCTTCCGGTATTCACTTACCACATTTATTAGTTCATCCTGGGTTTTGTAACGCTCACGGCTCTGCCAAAAACCCATTGCCCATTTAGGCATAATGCTCGCCTTGCCTGTAAGCGTGCGGTAACCACTGATTACGTCGTCCATGTTTTTACCGGCCACGAAATAATAATCCATCTTATCGCCCATTTCTGACCAAAAGGATATATTGCCATTTTTTTCTATCGGAGATGAAGAAAGTGCTTTGAGGCCAACATAGGAAACGCCTCCATCAGGTTTCCACTCCAGTCTTATTTTGGTGCGTTTTCCCTTTGTTAGCGAGAAAGGAAAACGATAAGTATTCGGATTCCATGAAGTTCTCCAACGCTCCGGGACTACCAATTTCCCATCAAGCCATACTTTGGTATAACCTGCATAATAGAGACTAAACTTGTAAACATCAGTTTGGCTGGCAAGAATTTCTCCTTCCCAAACAACAGAACCATTGTTAAAATCAAAATCAGCAGGAAATTTCTTAACAGTTGTGAGGTTTTCATAATCGATTGCTGACTCCTGACGGATAATGGGCGTATTATTTTTTTGATTATACGTAGCGGTAAGGAAACCTTTTTTGCCTTGTTTATTAAAGAGGGTAAACTGGTTCAGGTCTTTATAATCCCGGGGATCGCCGTATTTGCTCTGCGAGTAATTATCCCACAATACACCATAGTTGTTTGTAGACATGATGAATGGCACAGCCACTTTCGTATTGTACTGGAAGAGGTCTTCGCTTTTATGTTTATAGTTAAAATCGTCAGACTGATGCTGCCCGAGCCCGTAGATGGCCTCGCCTGGAGTACCCGAAAAGACCTGTTGCATGGTATATCCTTTATCGTTCTCAACATTAATAGGACTAAAACTTCTTTTTGCCTCCTGCAGCACTACTTTCCCTAATTTATCTGTAAAGGAAACCTTACCTGTAACAAGGGAAACCTTGACGGTAAGTTCCTCAGTAGAGAGTTGGGCAAATTCTGCATTTTCTGTTACCTTGAAAGGAACTGTCGGAGTCAGTCCGGCTACTACGCAAAGGCTTGTAACCTGGGGAATTGTGCTTTCGGGTGAAGCCTGTACCCTAACAATCCGGCTGTTGATCACATTTATTTCAATAGTTTTGGCAGCTCCCCCCTTTGGGTGGACCTTCATCCCATTCTCCAGCGTATCAACAGCCTCAGCGGCAAGCAGTCTCCCAGCAACAAATAACAATATGATAAAGAAAGAGAATCGTTTCATAACGGAACAAAGAATTAATTGGTTAGAATATGATGGTATGTTTTTATGATGCAAAACTACAATGCCATATCATGCCCAAAGAGCAGTAATGTTAAATTAGTAAGCAGAAATGTTAACTACGAAACTTTTCGAGGGGTATTTTTTAAACAGAAAGATTGCCCGGCAGATAATTAAACCGGCATAACCAACCTGATTAACAAACGATTAAGAGGATTAGATTAAAAAATCTAACTTTAGCAGATCAGAAGCAATCTATGCTCACCATCTTTTTCGTTGGGTGCCCGGTGTACGCATGGTAAAACCTGTTTATCGGGATAATCTACTGCCAACCTCCATAAATGGCCCAATCCCAAATTGATTGGTCTTGCATCAGCTTTGGCCTGGTAATGCAGGTCAAAATAATGCTCCATCAAAAAGTCTTCAAATTCCCATTCAGGACCGTTATGCAGCTCTTTTAGCTTTTGCCGGATTTCAGGGACCAGGATTTTTTGTTCTGCCTGATGATTAGCTAAGATTTCGCTGGCCGCACCGTAATAGGTACATAAAAAAGTATCAGTACCGATGGGCGAACGGTCTACATGAAATGAATATACATCTGTTGAAATGAAACCGAGTTCCTCGTCCCGCTCGTAACTTTTGATTAAATTAAGCGAAGGCGATGCGCCGGATTCTGTGAGCAACAGAAAATCATTTGAAATAATTTCCCTTGCCATACTACCTTGTTCTGATAGCTTAAGCGCATGGAGGTCTTCCATAGAAACTTCCGTGAGATCTGCTTTCAGTTCAAGTTTAGATACAATTTCCCTAAAGTCGCCAACCAGGTCTCTCTGCCAGCAAACTGCATTTATATCTCCCTTAAAATTCGTATTTAAAAGGTGAGAAAAAGTGGAAACCACCGCAACCTGTTTGCTGTTAGAAAATCTATTATCCATTTATTAATTAAGCTATTTAGCCGTTATTGCCTGCAAAAGTAAGGAATAGCTGAGCGGATAATTGAAAATGAAATCTATTTTTCAAAAACCATGGTTGATCGGTGTATCATTTTTGCCAGTAAGGAATACTCCTTGCAGTCAATTGGTATAAGAAAAACAATGGTTTATGGTCACCCCAAGAAACAACCATTCAATAAATTTCTGTCATGGCTTTAATTTTGGAAAATCGGTTGCCTCATGAATGTTTTCTCTATCTTTATCTAGGGTTTTGCTTCGCTTCATCCTGGATAAATCTAGTCAGGCTCCACTTTTCAGCTCACCATGCGTAATCGAAAATGCTGCGCTACGCTTATGTTAAAACATAGATCGAATCCCGTTGCGATGCAACTGCTGATTCTCACACATTTTCTCTGTTCGCGGTTGGTGAGCTTGCCTAACTAATCCTATATTTATGGAGCATTAACAAATATGAAACTACAGAAAGTATCTTTGGATAAGCACGAGTCATCATTAATTAAACTTTATAGAAATAGAGCATTTGATGAGCTTATGAACATAAGACCGAGTTGGGCTTTCGGCAATGACTCAGGTAAGCTATGGGATAGACGACAATTACCTAGCTATCAAACCTATAAGATATTCAAAGTCGACACTGCGGAGCTCGTCAACAATTCTTTGTTTTATGAAGTTGATGTAAATCAGTTGTTTACAAATGACTTAACTAATAATTACAGGGTGGCTCGAATCTTATATAATTGGGAGAATGGCACTCACTTAGATCCTCCCACATTAAGCTTAAGGAACGATCATCGAGGTAAATTGACATTTTTAGATGGGAGACATCGCACAAAAGTTTCATACGTACTAGGTTTTAAAATGATTCCGCTCGCTGTGGAGCTAATTGATGTTGAGGCAGTTCGTACCATCATTAACCTTAATGATTATTAATGCGTCTGGTCAGCGCCGAAATGGATTGTATAAGGAAACGTTTACGAAGCTTCACTGCACTTACCCTCTCTCCATTTCGCAGGTAGGTTCGCAAACCTAATTGCAAGAGTAATCTGGTATTCCTATATTGCATCTTAATGTAAGAAATCAATGCTGTCATTCTCTCAACGAAAAGGTATAAAACCTATTCGCACCATTATTCAATTAGACTCTGTCGATGATGCACTTCGAAATCAATTATGGAATTGCCTAATATGGGGTTATTGGAATATGCAACCTGAATACTTCGGTTCAGATCCTGTAAGCATACTTCTTCGTCGGATATGGATCCATTACTATGACCTAAGAATAGACGAGATAGGTGGTTATCCGTCAGATGTCATATCTAAAGTTAAACATGACTTCCTAAATTCATCTTGGGATACCATGTATTCGATTTTAGAATTTATCCCTAACAACTACAAAAATGATGTTAATACAAATAACCTCTTCACAAATCGTGTGAACACAGTGTTGGAGAAGTATCTCTCGGGATACAGATTCGTAAATAATGTAATTACAGATATCACTTCAGAGCAGGAGATAGATAGTATTGAGGTGTCATTACGAGATACATCTTTGTATAAACCTGTTCATGACCACTTGCAGAGGGCGCTTGAGTTATTATCAGATCGACAGAATCCAGATTATAGGAACTCAATCAAAGAGTCAATTAGTGCCGTAGAGTCTTTGTGTAGTATCATTACAGCGAAACCAAAAGCAACACTTGGTCAAGCTTTGGCTCAGATTGAAAAGTCACATGAGCTCCATTCAGCCTTAAAGTCATCATTCTCTAGCTTATATGGATGGACTAGTGACGCAGATGGAATTCGGCACAAGCTATTAGAACAATCAAAACTCAAACAGGAAGATGCCAAATTCATGCTAATCGCGTGTAGCGCATTCATAAATTATTTATTAACTAAAACCTCGTACCTCGAGCATGCGACAACAAAATAAAACTACTCAACAGAGGTTTCGAGAGGTCATGCAACAATACAAGAGAACTGGTAAAATAACAGAGTGCTTTTGTAGTGATAAGGATGCGTGTAAAGGAGCAATCAAACAATCCCACAGCATTCAAAGGAATGGTAGATTATCTATCATTGAGGGAGAGGTAAACGGAAACAGATCACTTTATACCTTTACTGAGATGGTGTCAGATGAACTCAATCTATACAAGTCATTAAGACCCATTGGTAAGGCTGAGGCATCCACTTTTTTTGGGTTCTGCGATTTTCATGATTCTTCATTATTTGCAAGAATAGAGAATCAACCATTTGATAATAGTGACGAACATTGTTTCATGCACTCATACAGATCATTTGCTCATAGCTATCATCGAAAAAAAGAAGAACTTAAAGCTTATACTGCTGACTCTGAATACACTAGGCTTATTCCGCGTGATGTCCTATTTGGTATGATAAGAGGTGCTGAAGTTGGGGTTAATGAAATAATGCAGCGTAAACTTAACTTAGATACGTTATTAGAGGTTAAGGATTTTGCTGGACTTGAGTACTTCACCTTAGTACTACCTAAAAAGTTCCCAATTGCATGCTCATCCATTATCAGCCCACCTTTTAGTTATAAAAATAAACCAATGAATAATCATGGTAACCCAAACATAGCTTATTCACAGATAATGTTAACTGTCTTGCCTGATCATGATGAAACAATAATAATCCTCGCCTGCTTTCCAGACGATGCCAGAGCAATTGATTTCATTGACGAATTAGATGATCTTTATCCTACGCAGCGAGAGAAAGCCATCTCCTCAATTATAATCAGCTGTGCAGAGAACACTTTCTTCGCACCAGCGGTTTGGAATCAGTTAGCAGCAAAGGGACAGAAAATCCTTTGTGCCGAGCTTCAGCAATCAGCTAAGAGTAATGCTAAATCATTTGTACATAGTAAGATTAACTTCTTCGATACTAGATTTAGTGCGAAAAGGCTAGGGCTTGATTAGTCAAGCCCCAATAAACCCATACGCACAATTTATTTCTTATCCTGTATGTTTAAGCCTAAGTTATAAACAAAATGTGCAACAGCTAATCTAGACACTTTAATTGTATTTACAAGCTTACCACCACCTTTCCAAAGAGCTGATGAAATGTGTTAAGGTTAGCAAGCGTATTAATGCTGTATCCACATTGAAGAAACCAAACAACGACTCTGACTTGTTGTTACCGTTGAATACAGATGATGATGGACTTGCTTTTGTGAATTCTATAAATTAGCTTTGACAGAATTTAAAACAAAGTAAAATGAAACGCCTCGATCTTATTAACTCCATTCAAAGGGTATCCAATGCAATAATAGAATCTAACATAAACGATGTCATCAACTCAAGATCTGAAAAGATGGATCTTAGTACAGTCCTAACTTCTCTTCAAACTTACTCTATCTCATATAATCTTTTTGACGAAGATGATAAGTTAGTTCTCGAAGCATTTGGTTTAACTGGATTAAACAATCCTAAAACATGGACTACATTGATAAACAAGTCTGAGGCACAGGGAGTTTCAAACGTAAGGTTTAATAGAGGTATAAGATTCCTTTTAGATTATATGCCAAAGGTCGTTGAACTCTTGAAGCAAGGACATATAAACTATGTAACTGACGAAGCTACTACTCAAGTTAAAAAAGCTGGAGGCGTCGACGTGGGATTATTGTCGATTATACTTCCAGAGCTAAGGGATCAAATATCTAAGCCTGAGAGGCTCGTTGATATATTAGAAAGTATCAACGGATTCTATTCGAGTATTGAAGCTATGTTGAAAGTTGGAACTGGAGAATTAACTGTAGCCGCAATAGATTCTGGAAGTGACAAGACATTTGACTTTCTTGGCAATGCGAGAGTGATCGAAATGCTTAAGGATGTTCTCTTTGGGATCTGGGATAGAATAGTCTACTATAGAGAGAGGAAAGCTAAAGAGAATCTTGAATTGATCAGTCAGTCTTTGCCGATCATAGAAAAAGTTAATGAAATGGTTAAATCGAACGCGATTGATCCAGAGGATGGGGAAAGATTGAAGAGACAACTGACTAAAGCCACAGAGAAATTTTTAAAGGCAGGGGCACTTATTCCTGAATTTGAAACTCAAGCATATCATGAGCCTAGACTTCTAGTAACGGCAGAACCCAAATTGCTTGGCTATGATTCATCTAAATCTGAACCAGAACGAGCATCGAAAGCAAGCAAGCGAAATACAACTTACGATGAGGTTTATGATACAGAGGATGCAGGAAGCGACGATAACTTAAGTGCAGAAGAGCAAAAAATATTGAACGATCTTCAGATGAAACGCAGAGGGACAAAATAGTTGTAAGTTGAACTAAGTAACAAGGTATCTATCTAATCATAGCACAAATTTAAGCTTCTCCCCTCAACACGTTTCAAGAAATTCCGGCATAAACGCTCACGTAGCCACCACACTGCCCATTTATTCCGTTGCTGTCTTGACTTAGTTGAGTTGAAAGCTTGGTACATGTGCCATATTTAAATAGATACAACTATGGTACAAGAACAATTCAAAGTAGCTGAAGTGCAAGTAAGCTACAAACCAGATTACAACATTATTGAGCGACCTAAGATTACCTCATCAAACCAAACATTTCAGCTTTTAAAGAGTCAATGGGATATGGGGAAGGTCGCATTCCTCGAAGAATTCAAAATATTGCTGCTCAACAGGAGTAACAGAGTGCTTGGCATTGTTGATATTTCAATGGGTGGTGTCAGTGGTACTTATGTTGATCCTAAGGTAGTGTTTGCTACTGCTTTAAAAGCTAACTGTTCATCAATTATATTGGTGCATAATCACCCAAGTCAAGATCTTAAACCTAGCGATGCAGACATTAAATTAACCAAGAGGTTAACTGAGTGTGGAAAGCTACTGGATATTATGGTATGGGATCATATCATTATAAGCGAAAACAGCTATTACAGCTTTGCCGATAATGGCATTATCTGAATAATTTGGAAATGGAAGACAAACGAAATAACTTTGATTTAATTAAACAATTTTAAACTAGCGCGCCAGTTGCGTGCCAAATGCGAAACAAAACAGTATAGGTGGGAAATAAAAAATGGCTCTCAGATGATCTGAAAGCCATTGACTGTACCCCGGAAGGGACTCGAACCCCTGACCCTCGGTTTAGAAAACCGACGCTCTATCCAGCTGAGCTACCGAGGCTCATTTTTTAATGAGCTGCAAATATAGAAGTTCTATTTAATATGTAAAAATATATTTTAAACTATTTAGAAGCTGCTTTTAGCATTTCAAATAAGTGTTTAAGAACGAAGCAATTAAAATTAAATTTGGGCGAAATAAATTTGACTTTAGTCCATAAAAAACGTTGTTTTTCACCCTATTCTGTACCAAAAGCACAGAGCGGGTATATAAAAAACATGATCAAATCTAAATTACGCGTCTTCTCCGTTCCAAATATCATCATCGGCATGCCGAATTTTGTCGTGACCTGCGGTTACACTCTTTAATTCTTCATGGTGATAATTTCTTTCAGGATTTTCTGGCAATCCACTATCGTGATTTAGCGGCACCTTCCGTAAATGCTCAGGTTTCTTAACCTCAGGCAAATCATCATGTACAACAGAAGGCGTTAAGATCTTCTTCTTGGGGTTATTGCTGTTTTCCATAATTTTAAGAGACTCAAATTTCAAGCCACAAGCAAAGGTGAGTTAAAATTTTGGGAATTGGTGTGTATTTGTAAAGAATAAGGGTTGGCGTTAAGCGATTGGCGGCAGATGAATACAAACCTGGTTCATTACAAAAAATGCGCACAAATAAATCAGTGTTTATTTGTGCGCATAAGTGGTAAATTAACGCTAAAAGATCCTTTGACTACGCTAGCATTGACGTTATTTTGCAATTACATACTGATAAGTATTTACGACACTATACACTTCCACCCAGCTAGGCCACAGCACCGTATCCCCGTTCCACTTAAATCCGGCCTAACAAATTTTTCGGATTCTGCTGCCCCAACCACACCACTGACCTTTAAAGAAAAATTTTCAGCCGGCATTTTTTGTTTCTTTTTGATGCCAAAAAGAAAGAGCCTTTCGGCGGCGGTGAGCCGAGGCAAGAATGAGCCGCTGGGCAAAAAAGGGTATGCGTCATTCATATTTATTTTTATAAAATAATTACCCCTCAGGATGACAAAACGAAGAAAAACAATTAATGAGATTGCTTCGTCGCTCCTCCTCGCAATGACGATCTAAATTAGTAATTCCCTGTAACCCCTATTTCCAGCCCTCTTAATTCGGCCAAACCTCTTAATCTGCCAATTGCAGAATAACCCGGGTTGGTTTCTTTGGCCAAATCATCCAGCATTTGGTGGCCATGATCCGGGCGGAAAGGAATTGATTTATCGCGTAAAGCATTTTCTTCTGATAAGGCTTTCATAATTTCGTACATATTCACATCACCACCTAAATGGTCTGCTTCGTAAAAACTACCGTCTTCATCTTTTTTAACGTTACGCAAATGTGCAAAATAAACACGTTCTTTAACCGCATTGAAGATCTCTAAAGCATTATTCCCCATCCCGGCACCTAAAGAGCCTGTACAGAAGCAAACACCGTTAAAAGCCTGATCTACTTCTTTAATAATATAATTAAAATCTTCGAGGGTGCTTGCAATTCTTGGCAAACCTAAAATAGCATAAGGAGGATCGTCAGGATGGATGGTCATTTTAATGCCTTCTTCTGTACAAACCTCAGCAATAGATGACAAGAAAAATTTCAGATTTTCTTTTAAGCCTTGTCTTCCAATGACTTTATATTCATTAATACTATTACGTAAAGTCTCCAGCTCGATTTCTTTTTCGGTCGGGATGCCCATTAATACATTAATGCGAAGATCAACTAAATCCTGCGCTGTTAAAGTTGCATATTTAGCTGCAGCCCTATCTAAAATAGATTGCGAATAATCTGCTTCTGCACCTTCTCTCTTCAAAATATAAAGATCAAAAATGGCCAGATCAATCCAGTTAAAATAAAGGGCTTTCGATCCATCGGTCATTTCCAGATCCAATTGTGTACGTGTCCAATCTAAAACCGGCATAAAATTGTAGCACACAATCTTAATTCCGCAGGCCGATAGGTTACGCAAAGAGGTTTTATAGTTTTCGATATACTGCCCTGCATCTGCCCTACGCGTTTTAATCGCTTCGTGCACGGGAACACTTTCTACTACCGACCAGGTTAAACCTGCTGCCTCGATAATGGCTTTTCTTTCCTGAATATCATGCAATGGCCAAACTTCACCATGTGGAATATGATGCAGTGCGGTTACAACGCCAGTAGCGCCTGCTTGTTTAACATCTTGTAGGCTAACTGGATCGTTCGGACCATACCAACGCCAGGTTTGTTCTAATTTTTTCATATATGTGTGATTACACAGATTTTAAGATTACACTGATTATATGTGATTGTATTTATATCTAAACGCCAGAAAATGCTGTAAACCCTCCATCCACTGTAACATTCTGTCCATTTACAAATTTAGAGGCATCACTTAGCAAATATACTAAAGCGCCGATCAATTCTTCTGGGGATCCAAAACGCTTAAATGGTGTTTTAGAAATAATAGCCTGCCCTCTTGCGGTTAAAGAACCATCTTCATTGGTTAATAAGGCCCTGTTCTGGTTAGTAATAAAAAAGCCGGGTACAATGCCGTTTATCCTTATTTTATCCTGATAACGATTGGCTAATTCAACAGCCATCCATTTCGTATAACTATCGATAGATGCCTTAGCCATCGAATAACCCAACACCCTGGTAAGTGCCTGGGTAGCCGAAACAGACGATATATTTACGATGCTACCGCCGTTCTTGGCTATTTCTTTGCCAAAAATCTGCGTTGGCATAATCGTTCCGAACAGGTTTAGGTCAAAAGCCTGCTTTAAGGCCGGAATATTAAGGTCAAAAACATCGCTACCTGGCTGGATTACTGCCTCAGCCACGTTGCCTCCAGCTGCATTAACCAATGCATCAATCCGGCCAAATTCTTTAATAATGGTCGCATTTGCATCAATCAGGTTCTGTTCATTTAATACATCAGCAATGATGTAAATTGCTTTACCGCCGGCCTCAATTACATCCGCCGCTCTTTGTTTAGCTATTTCTTCGTTTCTTCCAATTACAACGATTGTAGCGCCCGCGGCACACAAACCATTAATAAAAGCCTCGCCCAAAACACCTGTAGCACCTGTAACTACTACAACCTTGTTTTTCAGCGAAAAAAGGCTTTCTACTTCTTTTACCATTTGTTTAGTTCTTTTTAAGTTTATTCTACTACTAATGTTGTGATGGAGTGTGGCAAACTGGTTGTTGTTGCAGCCTCACCTTTTATCCACAAACTGTATTTTAATTTATCATCGGATTGATTCATTACCACTACAACCAACTTACCATCGGGATTTAAAAAAGCTGTTGATTGCAGTTTATCGCGACTGGATGCTGCTCCTATTCTTTTAGCTCCCGGGCGGATAAATTTAGAAAAATGTCCCATATAATAATAAGCATTTGTATAAATCAATTTATTATTTTTCGTATCGGCATGTACGGGAGCAAAACAGAAGTTGCCGACATGGTTTGGTCCACCTTTTTCATCTAAAAGAATATTCCAATCCGTCCAGGCAGCTGTCCCGGCATTAAAGTCGTTAATCATAGAGTAACCATACCGCTCGCCCAAAGTCCAGTCATCCAGTTTATTTACATCGTATTTTTCTTTACAGCCTTCGGTAAAAATCAGGGATTTATCCGGATAAGCTTCATGTGTTTGTTTCACATTACCGAACTGCATTCCGCTCCCTGTCCATGTTTCGTACCAGTGAAAACCAATACCCCAAACATATTTAGCAGCATCCTTATCATTTAAAATGGTACTTGCCCTTTGAAAAATCTGATCGCGGTTATGATCCCAGGCAATTAGTTTTTTTGATGCGAGGCCTGACTTCTGTAAGGTTGGACCTAGGAAGTTTTTAATAAAATCGCGTTCTTCTTCGGCAGTAAACACACAAGATTCCCATTTTTGCTTGGCCATGGGTTCGTTTTGAACGCTTAAACCCCAAACCGGAATACCCATAGCCTCGTAAGTTTTGATAAATTTCACATAATGATTGGCCCAGCTTTGGCGGTATGCAGGCAATAAATGCCCGCCCTGAATTAAACTGTTGTTATCTTTCATCCATGCCGGTGGCGACCATGGGCTTACAAACAGCGGTAATTTACCTCCCGATGCCGCAATGGCTTGTTTAATCAAAGGAATTTTGAATTCTTCATCGTGCGCTACGCTAAAAGTTTTAAGGTCTTTATCATTATCCTGTACATAGGTATAACTTCCACTCGAAAAATCGCAGCTGGCAATATTGGTGCGTGCCAAAGTATAGCCGATACCTTTATCTTTACTGTAATACGCCGTTAAAAGTTCTTGTTGATTTTTCTTAGATAACTTTGCAAATGTTTCTGCCGACGCATCGGTTAAAGCGCCCCCAATGCCAACCAGAGTTTGGTATTTTATAGTTGGATCTACAAAAATACAAGGCTCTGTTTCAAAAGGTTGTTTATATTCAGCAAAACTTAAGGTTTCGGTTTTACTGATGCGGTATTCAGATTTCTCTGCTGTAGTGTAAACCGTTACTTTTTTGTTGGCAACAGTATAAGTCTGCACCGGCTTAACCACTTTTTTGTTCTGGGCAGATACATTAAATGCAGCTGCCAAAATCAATAGGATGCTTAGATTTCGTTTCATTATTATCATTTTAAACTTTTATTGATCTGATTAAGTAAATAGCCATTTAAATCAGAATCGTATTCCCAAAACATCACCCCAGCCATGTTATTTTTCAATACATATTCGCATTTTGCCTTTACCGATCTTTCATCATCGTAAGTCATATATTCACGGGTTGCTGCATTATAGAGATAAGAAGCTTTGGCGTCTTTATCGTAATATTTCTTAAAGCCTTTCTGATTGATCAGGCTATCTTTTAAAAAAGTATAACCTTTTCCGTACCTGCTGCCTAAAACAGAATCGCCTAAACCATTTTCGGCATTTTCTTTAAGGGTGAAAGAGCGGCTGTAAAATGCAATTCCCATTACTAATTTGCCGTTAGGAACACCTGCAGCGGCAAACTCGCGAAAGGTTTTGTCTGCATAATTCTCTGCCGGGTAGCTTTTTGAATTATAAAGATTGGTATGATGACCCGCAAAATTGCCATTATAGAAATCGTAGGTCATGAGGTTTATGTAATCCAGATACTGTTGTGCTTTATCCATTTCTGTATGGCGGATAAAATTGGTAAAACCACCAACTGCGATAGTCAATAGCTTTTTAGATTGAGATTTCTGTTCTAAACTATCCAATTCTAAGCGGAGTTCTTTCAGCATCAAAGTAAAGTTCTGTTTATCTTCCGGTCTGAAAACATTACCTTCTTCTCCTGCTATACCAGGATATTCCCAATCGATATCTACCCCATCCAGCTTAAATTTTTCTATAATTCTAACGGCACTTTCGGCAAAAGCTTTACGCGAGGTGTCGCTCAGTGCAGCATCTGAAAAATTTTCGCTCCAGGCCCACCCACCGATAGAAATCAGGATTTTAAGATCAGGATTTTTAAGTTTAAGTTGATTGAGCTGCTGAAAATTAACTGTATCAGTCGCTTCACGGTGTAAAAAAGCACGGTTGTTTTTTACGTCGACAAAAGCATAATTGATGTGTGTGAGTTTCTCTGCAGAAATTTTACGCACATCAACCAAACCTCTATAACCGCCAACATAACCAATAACCACTTTCTTTTTGGTTAAATGATCTACCTGCATGCCTAATAGTAGGCCGATAGCAAGGCTTGCAGCAATAAATAGCTTTAATACACGCTTCATTTTAGTTTTTACGTCTTAACAAAGCTTCCAGGTAGTAATAATCGGCATAATTGATGGGCACATCAATTTCAGACTTCGCCGGTCGGTGCCCTGTGCTATGCTCTAAAATAAAGCCATAATTTGTGCCAATTTTACTGGTATACTTTGTGCTGAGCGAATTTAAGATTTTATCGGCAGCGGCTTTATATTTTTTACCATTGGTACTGTACTTTGCCAATTCGTAAAGCGCCGAGGCTGTAATTGACGCAGCAGATGCATCTCTGGAAACATCAGGGATTTTAGGATCGTTATAATCCCAATATGGAATGCCATCAGCTGGCGTAATTTTACTGTTTAAGATAAAGCCTGCAACACCGTCAGCCTGAGCCAAATATGCTTTATTTTTAGTTTCACGATAACACATCGTATAACCGTAGAGTGCCCAGGCCTGGCCGCGTGCCCAGGCCGATTCATTAGCGTAACCTTGTGCGGTTAATTTCTGGCGAACATTACCTGTTAAGGTATCATAATCGATAACATGATAAGAACTAAAATCGGGTCTGAAATGATTCTTCATCGTGGTATTGGCATGTGTTACCGCAATTTTATAGAAAGATGAATCGCCTGTTAACTTAGTGGTTTCAAATAATAGCTCAAGGTTCATCATGTTATCAATAATTACCGGGTACTTCCACTTATCGCCATTATGATCCCACGATTTTAATACACCTGCTTTGACGTTGAATCTTGTAGACAGTGATTTTGCCGCCTGAATAATTACAGCTTTATAGTCCGGATCGTTTGTTAAACGGTATCCGTTTCCAAATGGACAATAAATCATGAAACCTAAATCGTGCGTTCCTGTGTTAAATTGTTCCTTTTTAATATCTTCAGTATACTTCTTAGCCAGATCGAGCCATTTTTTATCTTTTGTATATTGATAGAAATACCATAATTCTGCCGGAAAGAACCCACTGGTCCAATCTTTCGACACCACCATTTTAAACTGTCCATTTTCTACAGTCCGTGGTGAAACCAGATTAGGCTTTACTTTCCTGGCCGAATCTACATTTTTGATCAGTACTTCCGTTTGTTTTGCTGCTGAAGCAAATGCTTTTTTAACATTTGTTTTTTGTGCCTTTACTATACTGAAAGACAATATACTTAGCGCCGTTATTGTTATTTTTAAGTTCATATTACAACCAGATTAATGGGTTACGGATAGGTAAATTTCTAATTACTTCTTCTACCTGAGGCTGATGGTCTAATTTCGCCCAGGTTTGGTACCAATTGGCTTGATTGTATTGTACTGCTCCAAACAGTAAAAAGGGCTGTGCGACAGGCCAGTTTTCCCAATACATTACATCAGGCTTTAAGGTCCACTTGCTTTTATCGGCAATAAACGGATATAAATAAGTTAATCCTTTTTTTATAGATTTTCCATCGGCCGTTTCAAAATTCCATAGGTTATCTTTTGGTGTAGATAAAATCTGGCAGAGCATCGTCATGGCATCAAGGTTAAAGATCGAATAACCATAAGGTTTTGTTCTCGCCATTTCCAACGGAAAGCTACCGTCATCGCCCATTTGGTTTGGCAGAAGGATGGTTTTATAACTGGTACGTAAGGAATCAAGCATGCTTTCGTCGCCACAAAGTTTTGCAAAAGATGCTACCTGCATGGCCCAACACGTTGCATGGTTGTTTTTCACGGTTTTTTCCTGAATACCTGGCTTGCTGGTATTTAACCATAAGGTATAATCGGCAAACCATTTTTTTACACCTTTATTAGTACGCTGATCAAATGCTTTTGCTTTTTCCATTACTAATGCACCTTGAGCCACCTCCATTAAATGAATAGTATCGATAATACCATAATTACGCCCCGTAAACTTACCTTTTACCGCTTGTGCAAACAATAGATTCGGGTTCATTAATGTCTCTGAATTGATAAACCAGGCTTGGAAATGTTTAACGGCTTGTTTAACATACTTTTCATCGCCAGTAATTTTATAGGCGGAAGCCAGCGCACCAATGATTTTACTAAAACGGACCATTGCCTTACGGTGTGCTAAAAAGTTATCAGGATTGGTGAGTCCATCCCTGTTGATGTAGGGGCCATCCGGATTTTTCAGGTCAGGCCAGAAATAGTCCGCTTCAGAGAAGAAATCATGCTTTCCACCAGCACTCCTTGGCGAAGATGAAGCGGTAACAGTAATCGGTTTTTGCTGCATGGCCCAGGCTGCTTCCTCTAAAATCTGTTTTTTCAACAGTACTTCTGCCTGCTTTTTTAAATCGGGTCCTTTCAGATTGGCTTTTGGGTATGCAAAAGCTGATCCGGCAAAACAGAGCAGCACTAATAATGCATAGGTAATGATTCTTTTCATTGGTATATATTTGGTTAGCTATTATAAAGTTGTAAAAACCGTCTTCAGACCTTCAGAAATCGCAGATACGGCACTTTGACCTTTATTTAATTTCACGCTGATCATCGCTCTTCCATTGTAAGCCTGCACTTTCCTGGATCCGGATGAAGTACCTTGATTATCAATCAATTTACCATCGCCAGTTAAACCAAAAGTTATCCAGTTAATGGCATCTAAACATTGAACTCCATTGGCATCAAAAAGTTTTACTTCTATAGTTGCCACATCACCGTGCTGACTGACCTTTGTCAGTTTCATTTGAGCTGGCTTTGTCCATTTTTCAGTTTGATAAGTAAATTTAATTTCGTCGGTCACGGTTTCTTTCCCTTTTTTGGCAATTACCTTAACCGTGTTTTCGCCCTTTACAAACGGAAGGTTCCAGCGCAAACCCGCTGCAGGATAATCCTGACTATTGCGTTTTTTACTGCCAAAACTTTTGCCATTTAAGAAAATTTCGGCATCTGTACAGTTGGAGTAAACTTTTACCATTTTCTCTTCACCTTCATCACCCCAACGGATTGGCCAGGTGTGTCCGTAAAGGTGTACCATTGGTTTTTCAGTCCAGTAAGACTGGAAAACGTAATAAGCTTCTTTTTTGGTAAAATCTCTTTCTACTACGCCCTTCTGGTTCATGTAAGGCACAGGATTATCGGGACGGACAGGCGTAGAAAAATCTTTGAAGGGCCAGTAAGCCGTACCGCTTAACCAAGGCATGGTTTCCTGCTCTTTTAAATGCCAATCGATTAAGTTTGTGATGTATGATTCGCTCCAGTCGCCATCTTTAGAGATCCTTGCTGCACCACCATATAACGAGGCATCACCTGCCCTTTCGTCGGCACTTCCTCCGGTTTTAATCTTACTTAAAGCTTTATCCGGATTTTCTGAGTGACGTAGCGCATGACTATCTCCTCCCCATTCTACATGTAAAAAGCGTTTTACCTTCGCAAATTCATCCTCTGATGCCTTTTTGTAATCGGTATAAGCGCCACGGTACCAACCTGCCCAAATAGAAGGAGAATATACATCTACAATATCACTGCAAAAATCGCAACGGCGAATGGCCGTGTAACGTGATTTATCCAGTTTGTGGGAGAGATCGTTCAGTTCTTTCATAAATGTTCTGATCTTTTCCTTATCAAACTCGGGGAAATCGCCTGGCCAATCATTTTCGTTGCCCATTCCCCAGATGATAATGGCCGGATGGTTATAATGCTGCTCAACCATATTAGTGAGCATTCTGCGGGCCTGCTGTTTATACACTTCGCCGCCAAGGCCACCACGGCACCATGGAATTTCTTCCCAAACCAGAATCCCCAAACTATCGCAAAGGTTTAAAACAATACGCGATTGCTGATAATGCCCTAAGCGGATAAAATTAACGCCCATGTCTTTCATCATCTGCATTTCCTCACGGATCATACCTTCGGTCATTGCTGCTGCTACACCTGCATGATCTTCGTGGCGGTGTGTTCCGCGCAATAGTAAACGTTTTCCGTTCAGGTTAAACGGTCCTTTCTCTACAAATTCGATATTGCGGAAGCCAATTTTTTCTTCTCCTTTATAATTGCCTGCTGTAGAAATTACTTCGTACTGCAAACGATATTGCATAGGTTTTTCGGTAGACCATAATTGAGGTTTTTTAATCTCCAGCGACCATAAATCAATATCAGCAGATAAAATATTAAGTTTTTTCTCTGTTTTACTGATGGTTTTTCCTAAAGGATCAACCAGTTTCAATAAAACCGTTGCTTCATTAATGTTCCTGGGATTATACAAACGGGTTTTAACGGTTAACCTGCCCACTTTACCTTGTGCATCAACCTCAGCTTTGGCAAACATCTTATCTACCGAAAGTTGTGGTGCATAAACCAGGTTTAAGTAACGATAAATACCACCATATACATTAAAATCTGATAAATCTGAGGGAATCATTTCCAAGTCTCTGGAATTATCTGTCCGTACTGAAACCGGAACTTTACCCTTAAACTGTTTTTGATAAACATCTGTTGTTTGGAAAGCAGCAACAGCGTCGGTAATATCAACTGTCCACTCGTCATAGCCACCAACATGCGAAGCAACTTTGGTGGTATACACGTAAACTTCTGTTTTTTGTCCGGCGCCTTCGAAATGTAAGATCGTCCTGCCGCTTTGATAAGGGTTTTCGATCTTAAGCTGTGTACGGTACCAGGCTGGCCCCTGGTAATAATTTACATCCGGGTCTACCGCATCTTCAGCATTAACGCAATGCGGCAAATTCACTTTCTGCCATAATGGTACAGCTTCTGGATTACCCACACCAACCGGACGAACAGCCTCCCAAATGCCTCCTAAATCTTGCTTTAAAAACTCCCAATTATTATTTAAGCGAACTGATTGCTGCGCAAATAATAACTGACTGTTAAACAACACGATAAGAAAGACTATATATCTAAATAACTTCAACATAAATTTTGAAAATTAAACTTTTAAACGCAATTTTTTCTTTTCTAAAAAGAACACGATACCGATCACCAAAAATGCGATCGACAAAGATCTGATGACCCCTCCAATACCCGAACTCAGGAAATGCGGAAAATGAAAACGGACTAAACTAAAAAGCGCATATAACAAATAAGGAATGAGGTAGCAGGTTAGCGTACTGGTGCCAGCAGGTTTAATGATTTTAAACCAATCATTTTTTCGTTTAACATCTACCAGGTAAATCAATATTTCGAAAACTAAAATTGTAATGCCCATGCATACAAATATCCAGGCTGGAGTGGCGTAAATTTTAGAAATCCCTCCTGCATAAGGCCTGATAAACATGCCAAAAGCGAAGGATAACAAACCATAAAAACTAATGAGTATCCAGAAATCAAGGTATTTTTTAGCTCCGATTTGCTTTTTGTACATCGAAGTAATCAATGCACCGCCTAACATCAATACAATTGACGAAGCATCGCCAATGATCCATAAACGATGGTTGAAAATACCTGTATGCGTGGTGATGTTAATAGCTGCAAAAGCCACAAAAGCAAACATGAGCACCAACAGATTGCCTCTGGAAAAAAGATATACAAAAGCCGAAACAAGATAAGCCCAGCCAATAATGCCTAAAATACCCCACCAGTGTGGTTTTAAACCTTCAGGCTGCGCTGCTGAACCACCTTTGTATAACAATGCCATCGTGGCAATGAGCAAAATACCTAAAGTAATAAATCCGTTCTTTTTAAGTTTGGAAAGACTTTTAGGATAATCAAGCCATATTAAAAAGAAAGCAATGGTGACAAGAATGGTATAAACAGGATAAGGCAGTAGGGCTGAGTGGTGATCGTAATTCTCTAAATTGACATGGAAAAAGCCCATTACAATTAGGGCCAATGCCCTTAAAGCAATGTAGGCCGAAATGGAAATCAATCCTTTTCCCTTATCTTTTCTACTTTGAATGGCAAACGGTAGGGAAAGTCCGACGATAAATAAAAAGGCAGGGAAAATGAGGTCTGAAAAACCCATTCCATCTACATCGGCTGGTGTATGCTCAATCCATTGCGGGATATTGGAAACCCCTGCAACATCGTTCACAAAGATCATCAGAAACATGGTGATGGCCCTTAAAACGTCGATTGATAAAATACGCAGCGGTAGTTGGTTCATGCGCTCTTAGTGATTAATAGATTTTTCTGAGTTGAATAGCATTTAGAACAGGTTTTCCCTGAATGGCGTTAAAATCAATCACGATCCCCTTCCCGTTCTGGACGGTAATCCTGGTTGTTTTCTTTACCGCTGTAGTGTACCCGAAATCGGAAGCTAAATTCAGTTTTGGCATAAATGACGTTCCGTTGATAGAGACATCGAAAATGCGTTGCTCTTCTACTTCTTTTTTATGGTTATTATCTAAATTATAGGCTAAAGCTTCTTTGGTTTCGCCACCAACGAGTTCGGCAAAATTTAATGCTAACTCGTATTCTCCATCGGGTACATCGAATTTAAACTGTTTGATACCTACTTGCTGAGTTTGATAAACAGGATCGTTATCGGTGCCTAAAATATTCTTATCGCTGCCGTAGGTGATGCGGTTATTGGTTCCTTTGTAGGGTTCCCCACCTATCCAGCCCCAGCCACCAACTTTGTAAGGTTGATCGGGCATCCAGAGCTGATGTTCTTTTTCGTCGATATAAAAACGTTTTGAACCCAAAAGGACATTGATATTTTTAAAAGGAATATTGGAATCGTTAAATTTAAATGGCTGTAATTGGAAGTTGATCTCCGCCTGATCATTTTGATCGCCGGAAACAACACGCAACTGGTTTTTACCGTTAATGAAAGGCACCTGCCATTCGATAATGTGATCTATAGCTTCCTTTACGCCTACACTTTTGCCGTTTAAAAAAAGTTCGGCTGATTTCAGGTTAGTGGCCACCTGAACAGGCTGTGTGCAGGTTAGAGCAGCAGAATCTGCACTACCTGTTCTATCTTTCCACTGTGCAGAAGTAATCTTGACAAATGGTTTGCCGAGCAGATAAGCCTGATAAAGAAAATAAGTATCTTTTGGTTCGCGGCCAATGGTTAACAGGCCTTTATTATTGATGTGAGGCATGGTTTCTTCACGCGTTTCGGAATTGAAATCGGCCAAATTCCACGCTTCCCCCCCGGCTACAAAGGGCCTGCTCAACATCGCATTTAAATAGACCTGGTTAAACTTAATGCCGTACTCTACACTTTTATCAAAACGGATGGGCGAAAAAGATCGAATCCTTGGATCAGCATCGGCACCGTATTCTGTAACCATAAAGGGTGTATTGGGCAATTCTTTATGATGACGGTCTAAAAATTTAGCAAAATCTCCAGGAACGCCAGAGTACCAGCCAGAATATAAGTTCCATCCAACAATCATTGGGATTTTCGTCAATCCCACTTTGTTGTAAATATCCCAGGCACCATGGTTAACCAAAAGTGTATACCTGGATGGATCTTGTTTACGGGTTAAACTGTCTAATTTTTGGGCCAGTTCACGAACATGATCGAAATAAATCTGCTGTCGTGGTTTATCATTCGAAAACTTCAGGCGAAGCAAAATCTCGTTCATGTATGCCCAGATAATAACGCTAGGATGATTGAAGTTCTGCTTAATCATCTCAGTCTGCATATTCAAACAGTTTGCAGTAAAAGCCTCCGATTCGGTAATGGTGTTTACTACGGGAATTTCTACCGAAGCCAAAATGCCCAAACGATCGCAGGCCTCTAAAATCTGTGGGTCTTGAGGATAATGCGCTACCCTTAAAAAGTTACCGCCCATGGCTTTTAGCAGTTCTATATCTCTGATCTGTAAAGCATCGGGGGTCGCATTCCCTCTTTCTTCATAGTCCTGATGACGGCTTGCACCTATAATTTTTACAGGTTTATCGTTTAAGAAAAATCCCTTTTCGGCATCGAACTTAAACCAACGGAAACCCAGCGGATTCGATACCTGATCGATTACTAACTTGGTTTTAGCATCGATAATTTTAGTAACTACACGATACAAATAAGGATTATCCGTCGACCATAACTGAGGCTTTTGAATTGCTTTAATATCCTGGATTGCAACTATATTTCCACCTTTTTTTATACTTACGGCAGTATTTTGACTCTTTACAACTTTTCCATTGGCATCGAAAATAGTGGTAATCACTTGTACCTTTTGAGCTGCTCCTGAGGTATTATCAATAGAACTTTTAACCTGCACACTTGCCGTTGATGCTGAAACCTGTGGGGTGGTGATAAAAACGCCAGAACTACCATTTTCTTTCTGCGAAAAGTGAACTGGATTGGCAATTAACAGTGTTACATTACGGTAAATACCACCAAAGAATGTAAAATCGGCGGTGAGTGGTGGAATATCTTCATTGAACCGATTGTTTGCCCTAACTTCGATTATATCATCTTTATAGTTTAAAAATGAAGAAATCGGCACGATAAAACGGGTATAGCTACCGATATGTTTAGCGGCAGATTTACCATTAACTAATACTTCAGCTTCTTGCGCTACGCCGTTAAATACCAGAAAAATAGCTTTGCCTTTTGCACTTTCATCTAGTTTGAGTTTACGTTTGTAAATTCCCAATCCGCGGTAGTAACCTGGCACATCATCCAAAACATCTTTATCGTTCCAGGTGTGTGGAATATTTACCTTTTCAACCGGTCCGTTTTCTTTGTTAAATTCCCATTGATCATTTAAACTGATGGTTTTCCGACCTGAATCCTGAGCAAAGCTGGTTAGGCTTGTAGCCGCTGTAATAAGTAGTAATAAAAGTAATTTCGCTTTTAACATTCGTTTAGTTTTTTTCTCAGGTTATTTGGTTCGTTTTGCCACGGTATGTTTTTTTGACCACCAAGGCACGAAGACACTAAGCTGCCAAGTCATGGTTCGTATTGCCACGAATCATTTTTTCTTTTTTATCGTTTATATAATTTCTCAATCGCCATGGTTTGTGTTGCCACGAACCATTTGTTTTTTACTACAAAGCTCCAAATCAATGTCGTCATTTCGAGCGGAGTGCAACGCAGTCGAGAAATCTGTCTAATAGATCTCTCCATTTCGCTGCGCTCCAGTCGAGATGACGACTTTTATTGTGCCGTGTTTCCACCCCGCTGTGGTTCGTGTCGCCACGAACCATTTGTTATTTTTACCGCAAAGCTCCTCCGTGTTTCTATTAGGAATAGTCGTCATGCTGAATTCATTTCAGCATCTTTCTTGCTATAAAGACCCTGAAATAAATTCAGGTGACGATCGCCTCAATGCCTAATTTCTAATTCAACAACGTAAAATCCTTTTCCAGTTTAATATTATTCGAAGCCGTTCCGATCATTAATTTAAAGTCGCCTGCTTCAGCGCCCCATTTAAGTTGCTGGTTATAAAAAGAAAGTTTCTCTTTATCTATACTGAAAGTAATCGTTTTGCTTTCTCCTGCTTTCAACATTACTTTCTGAAAATCTTTAAGCTCTTTAACCGGGCGCACTACTGAAGCAAACTTATCTTGCAAATACAATTGAACTACCTCTTCTCCAGCATATTTACCTGTATTTTTTAAAGTAAAACTTACAGTTATTTTATCGTTGCTATCCATTTGTGTTTTGCTCACTGCTAAATCGCTATAATCGAAATTGGTATAACTTAAGCCATAACCAAAAGCAAATTTCGGACTGTTCGGCATATCTAAATAAGCAGAACGGTAGCGGGTATCTTTATCGTTTTTAGCCGGACGGCCAGTACTTAAATAATTGTAATACAAAGGAATCTGTCCTTCATCACGTGGGAAAGTCATGGGTAATTTACCCGACGGATTGTAATCGCCATAAAGTACATTGGCCATGGCATTACCAGCTTCGCTGCCCAACCACCAGGTGTACATAATGGCAGGAACATGATCGGCTGTCCAATTGAAGATTAGCGGACGACCAGCCATAACCAACACCACAACAGGTTTACCTGTAGCCTGAATGGCTTTTATTAAATCTTCCTGCACACCAGGCATATGGATATTGGCTTTGCTTTTTGCTTCACCACTCATATCTAAGGTTTCTCCAACCGCCATAATCACCACATCGGCCTGTTTGGCTACTTCTACAGCTTCGGCAAAACCAGATTTGGATGAATCAGCCACTTCGCAACCTTTTGCATAAAGTAATTCGGTTTTGTTGCCAACTTTATTTTTTAAACCCTGGTATAAAGAAACCAGGTTATCTTTCTCCCAGGCGATTGACCAAAAGCCCTGCATATCTTTTTCTGATTTCCCCAATGGGCCAATCACCGCAATCTTTTTTAAGTTTTTGGATAAGGGTAAAACCTGGTTTTCATTTTTCAACAACACGATACTTTTTTCGGCCATTTTTAATGAAGCTGCCCTGTTTTCTGCAGAATTTAATTCTTTTTCCTGACGGCTTTCGTTACTGAAACGGTATGGATCATCAAACAGGCCCAGTTCGAATTTCTTACGCAAAATTCTTCTTACAGCATCGTCAATTAAAGCAACAGGTACTTTTTTATCAGCAACCAGTTTGGCGAGGCTTGGGAGATAACTCCTGCTTTCCATATCCATATCGCTTCCTGCTTTTATGGCCAGTTCTGCGGCTTCAGTTTTATCTTTTGCATAACCGTGGGCAATCATCTCTCCGATCGATCCCCAGTCGCTTACCACAAAGCCCTGGTATTTCCATTGTCCTTTTAAAATATCGCGTTGCAGATAGCTGTTTCCAGTAGCTGGAATTCCATTCAACGTATTAAAAGAATTCATAAAAGTAGCCGCACCCGCATCAACCGCAGCTTTAAAAGGAGGAAGATAAGTTTCCCAAAGTGTATGCTCACTCATATCAACCGCATTGTAATCTCTCCCGGCAATGGCCGCTCCGTATGCAGCGAAATGTTTTGCACAGGCCATGATCGCATCAAGATTACCTAAACCTTTACCCTGAAAGCCTTTTACACGGGCAAAAGCAATTTTAGAACCCAGGTAGGTATCTTCACCTGCCCCTTCCATTACCCTTCCCCAACGCGGATCGCGGGCAATATCAACCATGGGTGCAAATGTCCAATGTACACCAGAGGCAGCAGTTTCTCTCGCAGCAACCCTTGCCGCATTTTCCATTTCTGCTAAATCCCAACTGGCCGCCTCTGCCAGAGGAATCGGAAAAGTAACCCGGTAACCATGTATTACATCTAAACCGAACAGCAATGGAATTTTCATTCTCGACTGCATTGCTACTTCCTGTACTTCGCGGGTTTCTTTTGCGCCGCGCACATTCAGCATAGAGCCTAATTTACCATCACGGATATCTTTTAATTTGTTGGGGTTATTGGTAATTGGTCCGGTTGCATCGCGATCGCCCGTATACTGGTTTAACTGTCCTATTTTTTCATCTAAAGTCATCAGTTTTAAAACCGAATCGATCTTCTTTTCAATCTTTTTATCCTGCGCTGTAGCAGAAAGGGATATTCCTAAAATTAAGGCTAATGGTAAATATCTTCTCATTACTATATGGCTATTTAACTCCGTCTAAAATTCCCTGATAAGCTGCTTTTCGTTGATATTGTGCATCGAAAGGCAAAGGCCAATCGGGGCGGCTATAATTGGATGGTATCCAACTGTCGGCATCGGTTACATTCCACTGTGTAATCCCGAATTGCTGACTTTTCGGGATGGCATTATACGCCTGAACAATGGATTTATATTTTGCAGCCTGTTGCTCGCCTAAAGTAGTGGTGTAAGTCATCGACTGTACATTATCAGGATTAAGCGCAATATCTATTTCAGAAATATGGATTTTTAGGCCAGTTACTGCTGCAGTAGAAATAGCAGCTGTTAAGTTGGCATCAGTTTGTGTTACGCGGGTATGCATCTGTATACCAATTCCATCAATTGGAATTCCTTTATTTTTTAATCCTATAACAAGGTTTAGGATTGCTGTTCGTTTTGTTGGCCCAAATTCATGGCCATAATCATTGTAAAAAAGTAAGGCATTAGGGTCTGCTTCGTGTGCATACTGAAATGCTCTACCGATATAATCGACCCCTAATTTCTGTACCCAGATGCTGTTGCGCATGGTACCATCTTCGTTAACCGCTTCGTTTACCACATCCCAGGAAACAACTTTGCCTTTAAAGTGACCCACAACAGTTTGGATATGTGTTTTTAAGAGATTTTCCCATTCAGCTGTAGTTCCCTGGAAGTTATTCACCCAATCGGGAAGCGATTTGTACCAGTTTAAGGTATGGCCATGCACTCTTTTTCCGTTGGTTACGGCAAAATCGACCAGATAATCTGCATCGCTCCATGTATAAGTATCTTTTGAGGGATGCAGAGCGGTAAACTTCATGGCATTTTCTGCCGTAACACTATTAAATTCTTTAATGACCAGATTACGGTAGTTAGCATTGCTTTTTAAAAGACTTACATTAACAGCGGCACCCATTGGGAAAGGCATATTCTTTTGCAAACTGATTTCTTCTGTCTTTTGTGGCTGTATCAAGATCCCGGGATCAATGCTGGTGCTCTTATATTTCGCACAAGAGAGGCATAACAGCGACATCGAAAACATTATTTTCGAAGCGAAACTAATTTTCTGTAATCTGTTCATATTTTATTTGTATTTGACCTGCATCTGGTCGTAAAAATCTTTCAGCACATAGAAGGCTTTCTTTTTCTTGCCTGTTTCGCTGATCAATCCTTTACGGTTCCAGAAATTCTGATAAATTGGATGTTGTCTTCTTGGTGATCTGAAATCGGTTAAAATCCATGGTGTCATTCCGCGTAAAGCACCGATTTTGCTTAACATGGTGATCTGGTTTTTGTACAATGCCTCCTGGTACTCTTCGCTCCAACGCGTATTTTCATCTGCGTGGAAACCGCCCAAAGCATCGCCTCCGAACTCGGTGATCACTACAGGTTTTTTATATTTGATATCAAAATTGTATTTGGTTATTTCGGATGGATTACCTCCCCAGTACCAGCCAGCGTATTCATTAAAACTAACCAGATCTATTTTTTCGCCTAGAGGATCATTTAAAATGATATTATTTCCTTCGCGGTGCACTTCTAAAGCGGCAGCTACTAAACGCGTATCATCTAAAGAGCGGGCTGTCTCTGCCAAATTGCTCATAAAACTTAAACGGGCATCGCTTAGCGGGGTTTCGTTACCGATAGACCAAACGATTACGCTTGCCCTGTTTTTATCGCGTACGATTAAATCAGTAAGCTGTTTTTTTGCATTGGCATAAGTTGCAGGATTGGTCCAGCTGATGGTCCAGTAAACAGGCACTTCTGCCCAAACCAACAGCCCCATTTCATCCGCCAGGCGGATCATTTCTTCATTATGTGGGTAATGTGCCAGACGAACGTAATTACAGTTCATATCTTTCGCCCATTGTAACATCATGCGCATATCTCCTTCTGAGCGTAAACGGCCTGCTAAAAGCGGGTTTTCATCGTGAAGTGATATCCCTCTTAGAAAAACAGATTTACCGTTTAACAAAATGCTATCACCATCAACCTGAATGGTTCTGAATCCAATTTTATCGTTAATATTTTCCTTATCGCTTTTAATATTTACCGCATAAAGTTTTGGTGCTTCTGGCGACCATAAGCTCAAATTATTCCAGGTAAATTCATCTGCAATTTTACCCTCGCTATCCGTTTTGTATTTCTTTTCTAACTTAAGTTCTGGAATAGAAAGGGTAATTTCCTGCCCGGCAGTTGCATCAGCAAGTTTTACCGAAAAATTTAACAGGTTATTGTTTCCTTTAACGAGCTGAAGTTTATAATCACTAATAAAATGCTCAGGAAATTCGGCTAAAAAAACATCACGTGTAATGCCGCCATAATTCCACCAATCGGTATTTACAGTCGGGATTTCATCCTGTTTACGGATATTATCAACTTTAAGTACAATGGAATTTTCGCCAACTTTTAAGTTATTGGTTACTTCGAACTGGAAAGGCGTAAAACCGCCTTTGTGCACACCTAACTTTTTACCATTGAGGTACGCATGGGCTTCGTAATTTACGGCCCCGAAGTACACGAAGTATTTTTTACCTTTTTCGGGTTTTGCATCAAACTTTTTGCGGAGCCAGACATTGCCTTCGTAAAGTTCTAATTTTTCTGACTGCGAGTTCCAATCGCCCGGAACATTCATTTGAGGTGAATGATCGAAATCGTACTCAATCAGCTCCGATTTATCTTTCTGCACTTTGTCATCAAAATAACCTCCGGTTCCGGTTTTAGACTGATCGAACGGATCGTGGCGATAATCGTAATAACCGTTTTCGTAAGGATCGACAATATAATTCCATTTACCATTAAGGCTCTGGATTTTCCGGCCCTGAATGTTCTGTATAGCGGTAACCTGACCATAACTGATTGATGAAAGGAGCGAAAAGCAGATTAAAAATACGCTATAGGTTGTTTTTAGCATAACTTAAGTTTTAATATTTATTAATTGATCGTTTCAAAACTAACAATTAATTAACGGACGGTGTTTCCACCGCCCGCCTAAATTTGAGCAAAATCTAGTTTTTAGTTAATATCCGGGATTCTGACCCAGACCTGGTGCTTTATTTAATTCGTTTTGAGCAATCGGGTATAAGTAATTTTTAGCTGTAAACACTCTATTTTCTACTGTAAACGGTGTATAACTAAAAGTTGTTGGCGTTAACTGAACGATGCGCATACCTGTAACCGGTTTGTTAAATGTAATCTCTCCTTCTTTCCACCTACGCACATCGTAAAAACGGTGCTCTTCAAAACATAGTTCTACTCTACGCTCGCTATGAATCCTTTTACGCAATTCATCTTTTGTTGGTGCTACATAAGCGTTACCGGCCACATTAGTGGTTTGCAAAAGAGGCATTTTAACGCCTGTTCTATCTCTGATTAAATTTAATACCCTCAATATTTCAGTTTGTGCGCCTGCTCCTTGTGCTTCATTTAATGCTTCAGCATAATTTAAGAGTATTTCTGCATACCTGAACAGGATCCAGGGGCGGCGGATATTTGTCGCTGTACCGGTCCAAACAGCACTTTCGCTTAAATATTTACGCATGTAGTAACCCGTTTTTGTGGCATTAACATTAAGTCCTAAACCATCTTTACCACCCACAAAAGTTTCCACAGGCTTACCCTTAAAATTATTGGCCGTTACAATGGGCTGCACTGAAGCGGTATTAAACATCACAGTAAAACCTAATCTTGGATCGCGGTTCGCATATGGGTTTGTTGCTACATATCCTGAAGCAGCATCGGTAATGGCTCTACCGGTTGTTTTCATTTCAAAAGCATTAACCATTTCCTGCGTCGGGTTGGTACGTCCGGTTGCACCATCATAACTGATAGGAGCATTGGTACTTTCGATAGAATTGGTATTAAGCGTTTGCGTGGCAAAAATAACTTCTGTGTTGTATGCTGCCCCAGATACATTCCACAGCCAAAGGTTTGGATAAGAGGTGTAAATACCATGTTTATTGGTATCCATCAGCCTTTTGGCCGCATCAAGGGCTGCCTGCCATTTGGTAACATCGTTTGTTGGATTATATTGCGGACTAGCTGCATATAATAACATTCTCGATTTAAGTGCCATGGCTGAAGTCTGCGTGGCTCTACCGCGGTTAGTCGTATTCCATTCTAATGGGGAAAGCGGTAATCTGGATATAGCGGCTTCGCAATCTGCCGAAATCTGTGCGACACATTGATCGAAAGTATTTCTGGGCAAATCAAGATTATCGTTAATGGTTAAGGTTTTAGTTATAATGGCGAAGCTGCCATAACGTTTAAGCAGTTCGAATTCGAAAAATGCCCTTAAAAAATAAGCCTGACCTTTTAAACGCTCTATCTGCGAAGCATAAGTCTGGTTTTCGGCCACGTTAGCAGGCAAAACCTCATCAATGGGAACAATTGCGCTGCCATCTACTTTTTCGAGGAACATATTGGCTTTTCTGATGCCTACATACATATCTACGTAAACATCATCGAAGGTTCTAACCGGACTCCAGGTGCCATTATTTATAGTAGAAATTGATGCATTGAGATTGGAATTTACTGCTTCATCAGTTCCTGATGCCAATAGTGCGCCATCGCCCAGATTGTATCGGTCAGAAACAACAGAATATACATTGTTTAAAAAATTCCTGGCATAATCGGGATTTGCCCATAATTGTGCTTCGGTAATATCATTAGTCCCGCTAAAAGATCCATCTTGAAGAAAGTCTGATTTTTTACACCCTGCTACCTGTAAGATCACAAAGGCCAGGATTGGATAAAATATATTTTTTTTCATCTTTTTTTATTTATTTCAACGGTGATGAAGCTATCATGATTTTAAGCATATCTTATTAGAAAGTTGTAAAATCATGATGGTTTCATTGTCTTATCTTTTAAAATTTCAAGTTCAACCCCAGCGAATAAATTTTCATATAAGGATATGAAGCATTGTATCCCGATTCGGGCAATTCCGGATCGATTGGCAGATCGCCAAGTTTATCAAACGTTAACAGGTTTAATCCGCCAACATAAAAACGGAGCTGTGAAATTTTTAACCTTTTGATAAATGCCGGAGATAATGAGTAACCCAATTCAACATTTTTTAACCTGATGTAATCGCCAGAGCGGATCCAAAAATCAGAATTAGCCGTATTATTACCCCTATCGGTTAATAATAACCTAGGATAAGGCGCATTTGTATTACTTGGTGTCCACCGATCTACACTAAACTGGCTTAAGTAACCATTATTGGCATTACCTGAGTTAACCAGATTCTGAATGGTAATAGAACGACCGCTGGTTCCCTGGAACAGGAAATTCAGATCGAAATTTTTAACGGATACTGAAGCGCCAAAACCAAAGAATGCTTTTGGCACAAAATTAAAATCAGTCCTTACCCTGTCTAGATCGTTAATCAAGCCATCACCATTCTGATCAACATATTTGATATCACCAGGTTTCACAGCTCCTGACAACATCTGTTTTGGTGAAGCATCAATCTCAGCCTGTGATTGGAAAATACCATTGGATATTAACATAGTAGAAATATAACCTGCAGAAGTAGTTGCAGTGGCTGCAGGCGAAATTACACTCGAAATGGGATGACCTAATTGCTTTTGATAAGACGGCAAACCAGCTCCTTCGTTTATAGCAAGGATTTTACTTACGTTATAGGTAAAGTTTCCAAAAACGTTCAGGTTTACGGCGCCAATTTTCTTATTATAATTAACACCGGTTTCAAAGCCCTTATATTCGGCTTCACCTTCATTAACATAAATTAAATTCTGGCCAAGCAAACTTGGTAATAACGAAGCTGTGGTTAAATCTTTCCTGTCTTCGTAAAAATAATCGGCACTGATGGATAATGATTGTTTAAACAACCTGGCATCGAAACCAACACTGGTTTTATAGGCTTTCTCCCAGGTTAGATCGGGATTGGCCAAAGCCAGTTGACCTGTACCAGTTGCACCGGTAAAAGCCGTACCGAAATTATATCCTGTTGTACTTCTGCTATAGAAATCGTTAAAGGCAAATCTTCTGGCCGAACCAATTGCATCATTACCCACCAGACCATAAGATCCCCTGATTTTTAACAGATCTAAGAAACTGCTGGATCCTTTCATGAAATTCTCATCAGAGATGATCCATCCTGCTGATGCAGCAGGGAAAAAGCCATACCTTTTGCCGGGTGCAAAATTCTCAGACCCCGAATAATTAGCTGTTACATCAACAAAATAACGTTGAATAAAATTGTATGATAAGCGGTTAGACCAACCTTCTCTGCGAACGTCCAAACTTCCGAAAGAGGATAAATTAGCTCTCGAAACCCTTGTTGAGAATTTAATATCGTGTTTACCGAAAGTACGGTTGTAATCCAAGCCAGCCCAAAACTCACTTTTTTTAACGTTACCAGAAAATACATTTCCTTGATAATTCACCTTACTTGCTGTACCAAATGGCGAATAAGTTCCATCTGCATTCAGCACTGCGGTTGCATAAGTTTCAGCAAAACCTGAGCGATACAAACCTGCAATATCGTAAGCATAAAAAACCTCACCTGATAAGCCCTTTAAGATACCATCCATTTTTTGGCGTGCACTGATGGTTGCAATCATGTTCCGCATTAAATCGGTACTTGCACCTCTTGATTGCATCATGGCCAAAGGGTTGCTTTGCTGATAAACTGAGGTTCCACCATACGATCCATTAGGATTAAGAATAGGGAAAGCATTTGCAGGTGTAGCGTATACTGCGGTTAAAAAGGCTCCTGTACCCGCATTAGGGAAAGTAAGGTTGGTGATCCTACCACCAATATCTAAAGCTACATCTAAATTTTTGTTTACATGGAGATCTAAATTGGTACGCAGGTTATAACGGCTAAAATCGGTATTGGCATCATAAGTTTCGCTGTTACCACCTTTGTAAAAACCACCTTGTTGGTAAGCACTTAATACCGTATAATATTTAATAAAGGCATTACCGCCTGTTACCGAAGCTACATAACGCTGTGTAGGTGCTACTCTTTTGGTAAAATCTCTTACAAAATTGTTATTCGGATATTTTATCGGATCAGATCCGGTTTGATAAGCCTGTAAAGCTTCTTGGTTGTAAACTGTTGTACCACCGCTATTGATTGATGCTTCGTTATAAAGCGTTGCATAAGAATAAGCATCTAAAGGAGCAGTAATCTGTAATGGGGCTTGTAGACCAGCCTGCGCATCAAAACTTACTTTGGTAGAAGTTGCACTACCACGGCGCGTTTTTACATAAATTACACCGTTGCCGCCATACATGCCATACCAGGCTAATGTTGCGGCATCTTTTAAAACACTTACGCTTTCAATTTCATTTAAATCCATTGAGGTAAAGTCTCTTTCAATTCCATCAACCAATACTAAAGGTTCCTGATTGCTGTTGTAAGATGAACGCCCTCTTACTAAAAAACTAGATGCATCGTAACCCGGTTGTTGCGAACCACTTGGGTATACTGCTAAACCTGCTAACCTTCCGGTAAAAACATTGGTTAATGATGAGGAAGGAATTTGAGGAAGGTCTTCTGCACGAATGGTGCTGATTGTTGCGGTTACTTCCCTTCTCTTTCTTACCCCAAAAGGGATATATACCAAATCATCATCTCCAGCATCAACTAAAGATCTGGTTAAAATTATATCGGCTTTAATTACTTCTGCTGCTGGCTTTAATATTGTTCCATAGCCTACAAATTTAAATACCAGTACATCGCTGCTCGTCACTTCGATAGAAAAGGTACCATCTGTGCCTGTAGAAACCGCTTTGTTGGTTTTATCTTCCTGAATGGAAATGGCTACGCCTGGAAGCGGTTTTTTATCCTGATCTACCACTTTCCCGGTTACGGTTAATCTTTCGTCAGGTTTTTGCCCATAAACACTCAGCATTCCTGCCATCGTGAATAACAGACATATAATATATTTTGATTTTATAAATTTCATTTTGAAAATCTTTTAGCGTTATGTGATTATATCAACTATTCCCAGCCTGGATTTTGGATTAAAGCCCCTTTACTTTTGTAAATTTCAGCTCTAGGGATTGGGTAAAGGTTTTGTGCCTCTGTCCAGCTTTTCTGGAAAGTTGAGCTAAGTACAATCGGTGTATAAGTAAAACTTCCATTGGCATTTTTTACCACATCCATACCCTTCATCGGAATAGCAATGGTTTGTGCACCAATTTTCCAACGCATAATATCATACCAGCGGTGATCTTCGAAAGCCAACTCTATAGCACGCTCATGCCTGATAACAGTTCTCATTTCATCCTGGGTCATGTTATCTTTAAGTCCGTAGCCATAAGTACCGGCACCTTGGCTAATTCCTGCCCGTTTACGCAAGGCCACAAGCTGTGCATAAACACTTGCATCAGGCCCCACCGCTTCATTCTGTGCTTCAGCGTAGTTTAGCAATATTTCGCCATAGCGGAAATATAGATAGTTTAGTAAAGTTGTACTTCCGCCAACGGTCCTGTATACCTCTGGCCAGTATTTTTTGCAATAGTAACGCGTTGCAGTGTAAGTAATAGTTGTACTGTAATCTTTACTATATACCGTTTTACCTGTAGCATCCGTGGTCGTCCACATTTCTATTTTTCTACCTTGCCAGGCTAAATCGTTATAAATAATATTATTATAAAAACGTGGTTCGCGGTTTAAATAAGGTTTTTGCGGATCGTAACCGGAGGTAGGATCGGTAATGGCTTTACCATTGGCCATTTCGTACATATCCACATGGTTTTGTGTAGGGTTCATTTGCCCTTGTGCACCACCAGAACCAGGCGACATCGAAAAATCCTGCATCATTTCGCCAGCTAAAGGAGTTGGTCCTTTAATCCTCATCATAATGTATTCTGTTGAATTGGGAAGATTTAACAGATCTCCATAAGTGGCTTGCAGTGCATAAGTTTGCTTTGCCAAACCATCAGCACCTTTCATTACTTCTGCAGCAGCAGTAGCAGCAGCCTGCCATTTGGTTTTATCGTTATTTGGATTATTTATTGGACTTGCGGCATATAATAAAACACGTGCTTTTAAAGCCAGTGCAGCACCAAGCGTTGGGCGTCCATAGTTAGAAGCACCATAATCGGCATCGGTACCTAATTTAGTGAGGGCAACCTCTATATCTTTTAAAATAAATTCGGTTACCTGGGCAAAAGAACTTCTTGGTATGCTGTTCATATCATCGGTAACTGCATAAACTTTATCTATAATAGGCACACCACCAAACCTTTTGGTTAATTCGAAATAAGAAAGTGCACGTAAGAAACGCATTTCACCTTCAACCCGTTTTGCATCAAAAATCGGAACAGAAGCATTCGGCGGTGGTGGTACCTCACCTATCCTGGCCAACATTTTATTTTGCACGGCAATACCGGCGTACATCAATTTCCAAACACCATAAATATCATTTAATGATGGACCGTTAGAATGATCATGGTACAAACCTCTATTCAAAGAGGTTACAGATCCTTCTGAGTTTCCGGAAACAGCCTCGTCAGAAGCCTGAGCGGTACAGCCACGGTGATCGTTAAAACGTACGTATTTGGTAATTACATAATTATAGGCATTATCGGCAAATCTTGCCGCCAATGCCGGGTCGGCAAAAATATCATCTTCACTAATGGCAACCCCCGGAGTACGTTCCAAATAATCCTTTTTACAGGAAATAGAGAAGAGGGTTAATAAAAGAATTGCTGTAAATATTTTATAATTTTTCATGTTCCTTAGAATTGAACGTTTAAACCAAAATTGTAAACTTTTGATGTAGGGTAAATGGATTGCAATGGGAAAGCCGTATTGATGGTGTTTACGTTTTCAGGATCGGTATAAAATTTATACTTCGTCCAGGTATAAAGGTTCTGCCCCTGCACAAAAAGTCTCACATTACTTAACTTCAATGCTGTAGCCCACTCTTTAGGTAAGTTCCAGGCAAATTCCACGTTCCTGATTTTCAAATAAGAAGAATTCTGTAAAGTAAAATCGTTTAATGCATAATTTAATGATGCAGTTCCCCTGGCATGTATAGCTGGCCAGGTTGCTGTTGCTGCATTTGCAGGTGTCCATGAATCGAGCATAAACGGATACATTTGTTGCCCGTTGTTCTGTTCGTTCAGAATAACATTTGAACTTACATTTCCAACCCCCTGAAATAATACAGAAAGCGAAAAGCCTTTGTACAAAATACGTGGACTAAAACTATAAACATACTCAGGTGTATTGGTATGGCCTATGGCTTCCTGATCTAAGCTGGTAATAATACCATCACCATCTAAATCTTTAAATTTCAAATCTCCGGGAATTGGTGCATAACCCTGTAATTTTGGGGAGGCTGCTATATCAGCCGCCGATTGGAAAAAACCATCAGTTCTGTAACCGAAAAACTGGCCAACGCTTGTTCCTTTTCTTACCAACGAAGGTGGCAGGCCATCTGGTTCATCATTTTCTACAATTTTATTTTTCGCGTAACTTAACTGCGCATTAAGACCAAGTGTTATACTTCCTACCTGCTTTTGATAATCGAGTTCGATCTCATAACCTTTATTGTAAACAATACCTTTGTTGAAATTCGGATAGGTATGACCATAAAGCGCAGAACCACTTAACGAAGGCGTCAAAATATCTCTTCTGGTTTCGTCAAATAAATCGAATGTTACTTTTAGGTTGTCTTTAAATAAACGGGCTTCAAAACCGATGTTGCGTTTAGTACCCGTTTCCCAGGTTACTATCGGGTTACCGAGATCATTTCCGGTAGCACCAAAAAATTGGGGATCCCTAATCAGGATAGTTGGATAATTGGTAATCGAATTTGGATTCCCAAATGGAGCTACCTGTCCACCAGCTGTAGTTGTGGTGTACGTAGAATAACTGGTCAGGAATAGAAAACGGCTATCCGAAATCCTATCGTTACCCACTAAACCATAACTACCCCTTATTTTTAAATAAGATAAAATATCATTCTTTTTCCAGAAATCCTCGTTCGTTAATGTCCACCCTGCTGATACCGCCGGGAAGAAACCGTAACGTAGCCCTTGAGCAAAATTTTCCGATCCGTTATAAGAGGCATTAAATTCAGCAAAATAACGCTCATCATAATTATAGGTAACACGACTGGCAATACCCTGGGATGCTTTTGGTGGTGCAGTAAAAGCGGTACTACCTGTTGATTTGATCAACTGCCTGGTTCCCAACAACAAGCCACCAATATTATGTTTTCCAAAATTGCGGTTATAATCAAAACCCGCTTGTAAATTCATATTTGTACTACCTTCGGTAACGCCACCATCCTGTACAGCCCCCAAAGGTTCGTCGCGGTTACGCGTATCGGTTGATAAAGTAGCTTCGCCTGTAGCCGGATTATACACGTAAGCTGCCCAATTGGCATTTCTTCTTTCAGTATTGTTGTAGTAAGAATCGTAACCAAAAACAGTTTTAAAATTTAATCCTTTGGTTATAAAATCCAATTTATAGTTTAGATTGAAGGTACTTTCAATAGTATTATTGTCGTCGTTACGTGTTCCAAAACGGGTTAAAACAGCATAAGGATTCCAAATATTTGTACCTACGTTCGGGTTGGCCGTTATCCTTCCATCAGGCAAAGTAACCGGATAGGCATAAGCCGGAACCTGTAAAATACGCGAGATCATGCCTTCAATCGTATCGTATGAGAATGCAGAGGATGATCTTAAGCCTGCAGGTTGGTAACGGTTTGCAAAACGGCCACCCAGTTTAATCCCAACAGTAAAATCTTTGTTCAGGGTTAAATCTACATTCGAGCGGAAGTTGTAACGGTTATAATTCGGTACGGTATTAATTCCGTAGGGAGAATCGAATTTTTTAAAAATTCCATCCTGAAAAGCATAACCTGCCGAAACAAAATATTTGGCAATTCTGGTGCCACCATTAATATTGATGTTGTGTTGTGTTTGAGAATAATATTTTTTAGTCAGATAATCAAACCATTGCACATCAGGATAACCAATCGGATCTGATTTATCCCTGAATTTCTGAATTTCAGCATCGGTAAAAAACACTGATTTACTGTCGTTTACGTAAGATTGATTTAATAAAATAGCACTTTCTAGTGCTGGCAACCCAACAGCTAATCCAGTGTAGGTTTGTAAAGCATAATTACCTGTATAGGTAACTTTTGGCGCACCAATTTTACCTTGTTTAGTTGTAATTACAATAATACCATTGGCACCACGAATCCCATAAATAGCCGTCGATGCCGCATCTTTTAGTACCGTAATAGTCTCAATTTCGCTGGCATCCACATCAGAAAAACTCGGACGTTCTACGCCATCTACCACTACAATTGCTGCATTGTTGGCCCCGTAGGTAGCCACCCCTCTTACTTTAAGCTGGGCACCATCTGCACCCGGCTGACCGCTTGTTTGTACGGCCAATAAACCTGGTAAGCGACCAATCAAACTGTTGGTAGGATTTGGTGTTGGCGATTTCATGATCTCTTCTGAACTAATCTGTGCAATAGCGCCCGTTAAAGTAGATTTTTTCTGTGCACCATAACCTACCACTACCACCTCATCCAATCCCTGAGAATCATCATCAAGCACAATAGTCAAACTGCTTTTGCTATTTACGGCAACTTCTTTGTTTACATAGCCAACGTAGGTAAAAGTTAAGGTTGCATTTTCAGATGCCCTGATAGAAAATCTCCCATCGTTATCGGTTACCGCACCCACTGTGGTGCCTTTTACCCTCACGCTTACTCCAGGTAAAGTAACTCCTTTGTTATCTTTCACTGTGCCTGTTACCGTTGTTTGCGCGTAGGCTGTAAAAGAGTAACTGATCAGAAAAAGTAAAGTGAAGGTATAAAGCACTTTTAACCATTGAATTTTCTCAAACCCAACAGATAGTAAAGTGCTTCTCAAATTGTAAAGTCTATCCATAATTGTAATAAATACTAAATCTATTTTGTTAAAATTTAATGCGTAGTCAGTCCTTATTAAATAGATTCTGTTAGTCTTACAGATCCATTTAATTTGGTCTAAAATATTGCCCATCATTATGCATGATAAGCGATGAGAAAAATGTTTGAGCTTTACGGTTAAGCGTCCTGAGAATGGTATGATGTCGGCTTCGAAGCGTAATATTTTTGCGACAGAATAAAGTTAGTTTTTGCAACTAAACCTGATACTTCAGTAGATGCCCTTTTAAAACTGAAGTTAGTAAGTAATGATTTCATCATGTTTATTTGGTTAGTTTGTGTTTGTGATGACGAATTTAGAAAAGCTTAAAAGATTAAAACGTTTTAAAATAGGTCAAAACGCAATAAAATACACTGAAACTACATTTCAAACGTTTGAAATAATTGCGTTTTTTTTCTTAACTATGCATTGAGATTGGAAAAGATGATGAACAATACCCCTGTTACACTAAAGTTCTTGGCTGAGAAGTTAAAGATGTCAGTATCAACAGTATCAAAAGCCCTTAACAACTACCCTACCATAAACGAATACACGAAACAACGTGTTCAGGAAATGGCTCGCGATTTGCATTTCACGCCCAATAAATCAGCTATTAATTTAAAGGAAAAAAGATCTCGCATTATTGGCATTATTTTACCCAATCTTTTAGATCATTTTTTTACCAGAAGTATTTATGGCGTGGAGCAGTTTGCTACTCAAAATGGATACAATGTGATCATCAGTCAATCTCACGATGATCTTGAAAAAGAGATCCAATCTGCAAATATGTTGTTGCGGAGCCGGGTGGATGGCTTAATTGTGGCTATTTCGAAACACACACAAGATTTTGCGCATTTAGACCAGTTCGAAAACATGGGCATTCCGGTGGTGTATTATACCCGAAACCCGAGTTTTAACTTAAGCTGCCATAAAGTATTGGGCAATACTTTTCAGGGCTGTTACCAGGCTACAAAATTTTTAATAGACAGAGGACATAAAAAGATTGCTTATCTGGGTGGCCCAAAAATGATTAATTTTACACACGACCGCTTTAATGGCTATATTAATGCGTTAAAAGATAATCAAGTGCCATTTTCAGCTGAACTGGTTGCTTATACTGATTTTGATAAAGAAAATACAATCACAGCAATTAAAAATTTGTTTGCCAATCCAGAAAATATGCCTACAGCACTTGTGGCTTTTAAAGAGCCGATCTTGTTTGATGCAATAAAATACCTAAGATCAATAAATCACCCCAACTTTAACGAAATTGAATGTATAGGATTTGGGAATACCTCTTTCATCAGTTATCTTGATTCACCCCCTATTGCCTCTATTGAAGAAAACCCCGAATCAGTAGGTGAAAACGCAATTAAACTATTGATACAATTGATCAACAAAGAAATTGATCTTCATAATTACCAAAAAGTAATGGTGGATTGTAAGTTGATCGTGCATGGATAAGCGTTTGGCGGATGGCGTCTAGCGTTTTGTGCACAATGATATATCTACTCGATCGTCATGCTGAATTTATTTCAGCATCTTTATCTATCTATTAAGACCCTGAAATAAATTCAGGGTGACGACCACTCGTACCCAAATTAAAAAAAATCCAGATGACATATTAATTTAAAGACATTGCACTGCTATTCAATTGATTCCTGTGTTTTTCATTGTACACAAACGCAGCTACAATCAACAAGCCCGCAACACCTTCAAAAGCAACTACAGTTTGCGTACCAAAAAGGTGCGCTAAATACCCCATCAACAAACTGCCGATTGGCAATACCCCCTGATAAGCCATGATATAGTAACTTAAAGTCCTTCCCCTCATTACATCATCGGCATGGGTCTGCAGATAAGTATTAATAGATGAGGTTTGTGCCATTAAACCTAAAGCAGCTAAACCGGTACAGATTAAAGCCAGAACAAGCGATGGTGATATAGCCAGCGCTACAACAGAAATGGCCAGCAAAATACCCGACATCATTACAATTTTCTGTAAATTTTGACTAGCCTTTAATGTAGCCATATAAATGGCACCGAAGAATGCACCAAATCCTGCTGCACTTTCAAACCAGCCAAATGTTGTGGCATTTCCATTAAAAATATCTTTGGCAAAAACAGGCAATAAAGTAGTAAAAGGGATTACCAATAAACTTGATGCAGCCATCATCAATACCATAGATGCCAAATCTGGCGATGATTTAAGATAATCGTAACCTTTTTTCAGGTCAATCCAGATATTTTCTTTCGATTTTTGATGTGCGGTGAGTTTAAGCTTCATCATTACCATACAACCCAGTACCGCAATAAAGCTCACAAAATTGATCAGGAAACAGATATCTTCGCCCAAAGTACTCAAAATTACCCCTGCCAATGCCGGGCCGATTAACCTGGCTGCATTAAACATGGAAGAATTGAGCGCAATGGCATTTGGTAAATCTTCTTTATCATCAATTAAATTTACCATTAACGATTGACGGGCGGTAACATCAAAAGCATTTACCAGGCCCTGAACCAGCGAAAGTGCTGCAATCCAGAACATATCGTATACTTTAAACCAGATCATCAAGGCCAGGGCGCCAGCCTGCAGCATCAGGATTATTTGGGTAATCACCAATATCTTGTACTTGTTATGCCTATCTACATAGCTCCCAGCATATGGCGCCAGCACTAGTGAAGGAATTAAACTCAAAAAAGTTATCAATCCCAGCAAAAAAGCCGATTCTGTTAAACGATATACCAACCAGCTGATGGCTACACGCTGCATCCATGTGCCGATTAGTGATATAGCCTGACCTGTAAAAAATAACCTGTAATTGTAATGCCTTAGCGAACGAAAAATACTCATGTTTAAAATAGTAAAGTAACTTTACAAAAGTACAAAACGAAAACCAATTCAAAAAGCCAAAAACTGAAATTTTTATCATCACAGAATCACATTTCAAACAAAATGGAAACCCATATTAGTTTATCTATAAAATTAAAAGCTTATATTTGTAAAGTTTATTTACCATTAAGATGCCTACCCAAACACAAGATATAGCCGCAAAACTAAGAAGCACCGTTACCCGCTTAACCAGACAGTTACGCAAACAGAACGTAAGCTCAGACTTTAGTAACGCTGAACTGTTAACGATGTCGCTACTCGAACAACACGGTAAAATGTTATCGACAGAACTGGCAGACATGGAAAGGGTATCAAAACAAGCTATTTCGCAGATCATTAACCGCTTGTTCGATGCCAAGTGTGTAGAACGCTTTCCAAGCAATGAGGATAAACGAAAGGTTTTTATAGGCTTAACCAAGCTGGGCGAAAAACACATTATTGCCAGCAGGAAAATAAAAGAGGAATGGCTGGCGCAAACGATGGAAAAAATTTTCTCTTCTGAAGAAATTAACTTGATCCAGGCTTTCCTACCCCTCCTTTCGCGCCTGGTAGAACACAACGGTACAAGAGTATAGTTTTCCTTTTTCCTTTGCCCAATAAGCCTTATCTTGCAGGCTGAAAAATGGCACTATATTTTACATCAATCAATTCGGGAAGTAATGGCAATTGTTACTATGTAGGTAACGATAATGAAGCAATCTTGGTTGATATTGGCCTAACCTGCAAAGAGGTTGAAACTCGGATGAACCGTTTAGGTTTATCAATCAGTAAAGTAAAAGCCATTTTTATCTCGCACGAACATAGCGACCACATTAAAGGGTTAGCGGTGTTTGCTAAAAAACATAAACTCCCGGTTTACATTAGCACAGCTACCCTAAAAAGCAGCCGGTTAGTTTTAGATGCAAACAATACCTTTTCATTAAGCCACTTACAACATATTCAGATCGGCGGTTTAAAGATTTCTGCCTTTTCTAAATTTCATGATGCGGCTGATCCCTATAGTTTTACTGTTGAATGTAACGAGGTAAGAGTGGGTGTTTTTACAGATATAGGTTCGGTGTGCGATCGTTTAATTACCCATTTCAAAAATTGCCATGCGGCTTTTTTAGAAGCCAACTACGATACTCAAATGCTGGAAAATGGCCGATATCCTTATTTTCTAAAAAGAAGGATTACGAGTGGACATGGTCACCTGAGCAATGCCCAGGCGTTGGAGCTTTTCATTAACCATAAAGCCCCGTACATGAGTCATTTATTGCTGAGCCACTTATCAAAAGATAATAACGACCCAGAGCTGGTTGAAAATCTTTTTAAAAACGTTGCCGGCAATACTTTTGTTAAAGTAGCTTCAAGACATGAAGAAACAGCGCTGTATTACGTAAGCAATACTCAAAACACACCCTACAATTTCGATCCTAGCTTATATCAGCCAGCACAACTTAACCTGTTTTAACATCCTAAAGTCAAAAACAGATTGCCTTTTTCCATCAATTCGGTTACAGTATTGCTTATTTTGAGCTATTAACCATATTAAGTTATAATCAACAGCAAATAATTTAATTTTCACAAAACTTTTTATTTGCATAGGCGTTTTATATAGACTTCATAAATAGTTTGTTTGGTTTAAATGGGGCTTATGGATTTAAGCCCCTTTCTCTTGTCTAAAATTCCGTAATCATCAGACTAAAATCACCAGTACCTATTCCATTTTATATTCTAAATTTTTAGTTATATTCGATTGACAATCATCCGGATATAATATTTAAACCTTTAAATAATAAATTATATGGAGACAAGTAAACTTTCTAAATTCAGTGCCGAATTTCTAGGCACGCTCGTATTGGTTTTAATGGGTTGTGGTAGCGCGGTTATAGCTGGCGCAAATGGCACAACCGGCGTTGGCTTATTAGGCATATCTTTTGCCTTCGGCTTATCAGTTACGGCTATGGCTTATGCTATTGGGCACATTTCCGGCTGTCACATTAATCCGGCAATTTCAATCGGAATGGTAATCGCTGGCCGGATGAAAATTGCTGAAGCCGCTTATTACATTGTGGCACAGGTATTAGGGGGCATTGCAGGCGCATTTATTTTACTGCAAATTGCATCAGGGAAAGTAGAATATTCTTTAACAGCAAATGGATTAGGACAAAACGGTTTTGCGGCGCTTTCTCCACAACATTACAGTTTAGCAGCTGGTTCTATTGCCGAAATTGTACTCACCTTTATTTTTTTACTGGTTATTTTCGGCTCAACCTCTACTAAAAATATCAACGGCGGCTTTGCAGGACTTGCAATTGGCTTAAGTTTAACGCTGATCCATATTGTTGGCATTCCGGTAACGGGTGTGTCAGTAAACCCGGCAAGAAGTATAGGTCCGGCACTTTTGGTTGGCGGAGAAGCTTTAAGCCAGGTTTGGCTCTTTATTGTAGCACCCATTATTGGTGCGGCGCTTAGTGCCTTGGTTTGGAAAACAGTTTTGGAGAAAAACTAATTTAAATTGAATTGTTAAAGGGTTAGCGTTAGCGCCTAAACACTAACCCCTAAACGCTAAGCTTTATAAGTTTTTAACAATCGCTTCGTCAGTAGGTTTTGTTTTAGAGCGGAAACGGTGTACCAATTCTCCTTTTTCATTAATTAAGAATTTCTCAAAGTTCCATTTAATATCACCTTGCTCTTCCGTATTGGTTTGGGAAGTTAAATACTTGAACAATGGACTGATATCATCACCCTTCACGCTGCTTTTCTCTGCCAACATGAAAGATACATTGTATTTTCCGGTACAAAATTCTTTAATCTCTGCATTGGTAGAAAACTCCTGTCCGCCAAAGTTACCCGCAGGGAAACCAATTAATACCACTTTTTTACCATACTGTTTTTGAAGTTTTTCTAAATCTTCATACTGTGGGGTAAAACCACATTTAGAAGCGGTGTTAACAATTAAGATTTTTTTGCCTTTAAATTTCGACAGTTTAATTTCTTTACCATCAATGGTTTTAAAGCTGAAATCGTAAACATTTTTTGGTGGAGATACCAATAAGTTTAATAGGATTAAAATTGTGCTGATCATCGTTGTTTTATTTTTATATACGAATATAGGTACAAATAGGTTGTGCCAACGTAACGTTGTTGTAAATTATGCAATATGGATAATTAAAGAGCCTAAGGTTTGATTGAAAATGAAAGCATGTATTTCACCCCTTAAATAACAGTCTTTTCTGATTTGGAAATTGAAGGCAGTGGTTCTTGGCGGTTTACAGCCCCGCTATCGCTTATAGTCCTCGCTGCGCTCTGGGCTATTCCGCTCTATCTGGTTTAATTAACAAAGCCTGATGCCATTTTGTACCTTCAGCTTGGCACAACGCTATTAAAACCTAAATAGCAGCACGACACAGGCCACCTAAACCCGACCGAAGCGGAAAACCCGCAGACCAAGGAACGAGGTTGAGGATTTATAGCAAAGGGCGGGAAAAAGCCATACCTATTAATTACTGATATTGCTTTCCAAAAAAAGATTAAAACCACATTAAAATTAACCTATAAACCAACATATTTCCGCTGCATTTAATAAAAAAAATGTATTAAATTCTCCTCAGGTTTGGATTTATGCTTTAATTATAGCTTTATTTGCACAAAAACGTATTTCATGGCCAAAAATTTATTAATCGTCGAGTCACCCGCAAAAGCTAAAACCATAGAAGGCTACCTAGGCAAAGATTTTCTTGTAAAATCTAGCTACGGCCACATCCGCGATTTAGTTAAAGGTGATATGGCCATTGATATCAAAAATAATTTTGCGCAGACATACGAGGTGCCCGCCGACAAGAAAAACATTGTCGCCGAGCTAAAAAAACTAGCTAAGGAAGCCGAAATGGTATGGCTGGCATCCGATGAGGACCGTGAGGGAGAAGCTATTTCATGGCACTTATTCGAAACTTTAGGCCTCAAAGTGGAGAAAACAAAACGCATCGTTTTTCATGAAATTACCAAACCAGCAATTTTAAAAGCAATCGATAGTCCGCGGGGAATTGATTATAATCTGGTAAATGCGCAACAGGCACGCCGTGTATTAGATCGTTTGGTGGGTTTCGAACTTTCCCCTGTTTTGTGGAAAAAGGTAAAACCATCATTATCGGCAGGCCGTGTACAATCAGTTGCTGTACGTTTAATTGTTGATAGAGAAAGAGAAGTTTTAAACTTTAACGCTGCTGCTGCCTATAAAATCACTGCTCAATTCTCTACCGGCAAAGGAAAAGAAATTGTAAAAGCAGAATTGCCACAACGCTTCGAAAATGAGGCCGATGCTGAAAAATTTCTTCAGGACTGTGTAAATGCCAGATTCGATATTACCAGTTTAGAAACCAGGCCGGCAAAACGTAATCCTGCAGCCCCATTTACCACTTCAACCTTACAACAAGAAGCTTCCAGAAAATTAGGATTTTCGGTAGCAAGAACCATGCAGGTTGCACAAAGACTGTACGAAGCAGGTAAGATTACCTACATGAGAACAGACTCTGTAAACTTATCTGAAACTGCATTAAACGCCGCTGCTGCTGAAATTAAATCTGCTTACGGCGATAAATACCACCAACACCGCGTTTATAAAACAAAATCGGCTGGTGCCCAGGAGGCTCACGAAGCCATCCGCCCTACTTATTTCGACAGACACAGTGTAGATGGCGATATTTCAGAAAAACGCTTGTACGATTTAATCTGGAAACGTTCAATCGCTTCTCAAATGAGCGAAGCGTTATTCGAAAAAACAACCGCTCAGATTACCGCCTCAACCCGAAAAGAACATTTAGTTGCTGAAGGTGAGGTATTAAAATTTGATGGTTTCTTAAAAGTTTATCTGGAATCTACCGACGATGAAGAAAACGAAGAAAAAGAAGGTGGTGCAATTTTACCTCCATTAAGCAAAGGACAGGAACTATTTTTAAAGGAAATGCAGGCAACCGAGCGTTATTCTCGTCCGCCAGCAAGATATACAGAGGCCAGTTTGGTTAAAAAACTAGAAGAACTGGGCATTGGCCGCCCTTCTACTTATGCACCAACCATTTCTACAGTACAAAACCGTGGTTATGTAGTTAAAGAGGATAGAGATGGCAAACAACGCAAGTTTACTTCTATCATTTTAGCTGATGGACAAGTAAAAAAAGAAATAAAATCTGAAATTACCGGTGCTGAGAAATCAAAACTCTTTCCTACCGATATTGGTGAGGTTGTAAACGATTTCCTGGTAGAACATTTCAAAGGCATTGTCGATTTTAACTTCACGGCAAAGGTGGAGAAAGAATTTGATGAAATTGCGCAAGGTTTACAAGAGTGGACTAAAATGCTGCACTCGTTCTATAATCCATTTCATACCGAAGTAGAAACCACGCTTGAAACGGCAGAACGTGCCACTGGTGAGCGTTTATTGGGTTTAGATCCGGCAACTGGTAAAAATGTATATACCAAGGTTGGTAAATTTGGACCATTGGTTCAAATTGGTGAGCTTGATGAAGAGGAAAAACCTCGGTATGCCAGCTTAATGCGTACGCAATCTGTTGCAACCATTACTTTAGATGATGCGCTGGAGCTCTTTAAACTTCCTTTTCAACTACCTGATTTTGAAGGAAAAGAGGTAATGATCGGGGTTGGCCGTTTTGGTCCTTATGTAAAATGGGGCGAAAGTTTTATTTCCCTTCCAAAAAACGAGGAGCCTTTATCGGTTACTTACGAAAGAGCAGTTGAAATTATCCGCCAAAAAATGGATGATGATGCACCTATTGCCTATTACGAAGGTTTAGGCGTAACAAAGGGCAAAGGCCGCTTTGGTCCGTTTATTAAATGGAACGATCTCTTCATCAATATTCCTGCAAAAGGATACGATTTCGACAATTTAACACAAGAAGATATTAATACCTTAATCGGCAAAAAAGTAGAAAAAGAGGCTAACAGATACATTAAAACCTGGGATGCTGAAAAAATTTCCATCGAAAACGGCCGTTGGGGACCATTTATCCGTTTTGGCAAGTTGATGCTCAAATTGAGGAATAACGAAACTACCAAACAAAAATATACACCAGAAGAATTGGTTGATATTGATTTGGAAGTAGTTAAGAAAATGATTGTAGAGCAGGTGCCTAATGCCTTCGAAACGAAGAAAAAAGCACCGGCAAAGAAAAAAGCAGTAGCGAAAAAGGCTGTGGCTAAGAAAAAATAGGCCAGGATTAAATGATATTTGGATTGCCAGGATAAAATTTGGCAACCCAAATATTCATATTGTCATCCTGAGCCTGTCGAAGGACATACATATTTTATCAACAGGCACAAGGTGACGGTCAATTAAAGAATTTAACGGCCCGAAATGAAGCCCGCTTATTCAATAATTCATTTATTTACTCATTCAATAATTTCAAAAATTGAAAGCAGATTTACCAGAAAATACAGTTGAAGATATTGCAATGGCCGTTGTATTGATGGGCGAAACACCTGAAGTAAAAAGCTGGACGGTTTATCTCGTTAATTTAAAAAACGAACCGATTACCAATGTTTTAATCAGTTCTAAAGGTTATGGAGAAAAAGACGGAAAGCAGGTAAAAACTTCTGTTTTAAGGCATTTTGTAGGCGACATGGAAGCAAATTCTTTTGCAGGAGTGGAAGCCATTGATCCTGAAGTTTTCGGCTTAACTAACGAATATTGGCTAAGCTATTACATTGGTAGCACTATTTATGATAAGAAGTTTATTTTCTTGCCCGAAAGCATCATCGATTCCAATATGATCAAGATTCCGCTGGTAAACAGACCTGGGGTGATGATTAAATAGTCATGAGTCTTAAGTCCTCAGTCCAGAGTCTTTGACTACCGACTTAGGACTTAAGACTGAGGACTCAACTAAGGTACCTTAACGGCCTGTCTTCCAATTAATTTCCAACCAGACTTTTCTTTACTCCAGATTAAAAGAATATATAAATTTACACTCCCCTTTACACCCTTATCATTTGTTTGGGCCATTAGTTTATGTCTCACTAGAGCAGTATTCCCTTGAACAATTGTTTTTGGATCACCCAGAATAATATCATCTAAAAAATCTGATTCGCCTGATAATAATGAATGCATAAACTCTTGTTTAGTTTGCACTTTTCCACTTGAGTGACCATAACTCAAATTATTAAGTAATAACTTGTCTAAGCCTAAGCTATCGGGATTAATCATTAGACCAATAAGTTTGTTAACAGCTTCATTAACTTCTTTTTCTGCATTTGTCTTTTGTGCAAAACAAAAATTTGCTGTAATTAACAGGCTCGAAAAAATCAAGAGTTTCTTTATCATATCTGGTTGTATTGGGTTAATGTTGTAAACTTATCCAAAACCATGCAAAGGAACAAACCATAAGCGTTAATTTTCAACATAATTTATTTTAACGTGAATTTTAGTTTATTTTCGGATGGAATATAGGGTTTAGGATGCAAAGGATAAATTGCGACACCTCTATTGCTTTTACCGTAACATTGTATCCCCATTTATCTTAACGAATTTCAAACATGGAACAACCATCTACCTATCAATCTTCCTCTAAAAAGAAATTTATCTTCATCGGATTACTTGCTGTTTCTATAGCGGCAATCGTATTTATTTATTTCAATAGAAAGAAAAAAAATCATGAAGAAAATCAGGCTTATGCAAAATATATCGAAGCCTATACTTCCGGAACCATTTCCAAAAAGAGTTTTATCAGAGTTCATTTAGCCAATGCGGCAACAGGTATGCAGGATCTGGGCAAGGCAGATTCACGCGAACTTTTCGACTTCTCCCCTTCTATCTCGGGCAAAACCTATTGGATAGATCCACAGACGGTTGAATTTAGGCCAGATGAAAACCTCAAACCTGGCAAAAACTACGAAGCTACATTCAAACTTTCGGAGGTTTCCGCTACAGAAAAAGGACTTGAAGATTTCGATTTTGAATTTAAAGTAATTACCCCAGGGATGATGCTTTCTCAAAACGGATTGGTTTCGCAGAACAATACTGCGATGGATTATATGAAATTAACTGGTGAAGTGGCTACTGCAGATGAAGAAGAAACCAGTAAAATAGAGAAAACGGTTTCTTTAGATTTTGACCAAAAGCTAAAAATCAAATGGCAGCATGATCCGGCAAAAAACACTTCAAAATTTACTATCGACAGCATAAAAAAGACTGGAAACGTTCAAAATTTAAAAATAGATTGGGATGGCGATGCTATTGATGCAGAACAAAAAGGAGAAGTAGAAATCCGAGTTCCGGCCATAAATAAATTCGAAATACTGGATATGAAGGCCATTCAGGGTGAAGAAGATTATGCTTTGGTGCAATTTTCTGAACCCATTGGTGTAGGACAGGATTTAACAGGTATGATTACGCTTGGCAATCTAAGCGACTTAAGGTATACCATTGATGCCAGTCAGGTTAAAGTTTATGCTGCCGAAGAACTTAAAGGCAATTATACGCTAAGTGTGAATGCAGGAGTAGAAAACATCAATGCAAAAACACTTCCAAACGGTAAAGTAGCCAATCTAGTTTTCGAGGATAAATTACCAGCCGTTACCATTGCAGGTAATGGTACCATTTTACCCAACTCCGGAAAGCTGGTTTTACCTTTCGAAGCGATTAATTTAAAGGCTGTTGATGTTACCGTGATCAAAATTTACGAAAATAACATACCGCAGTTTTTTCAAACTAATAGTTATAAAGATGGTAACGAGTTGCGTAGGGTAGCAAAACCTATTCTGCAAAAAACCGTGCGATTAGATGAAGATAAAGCGCTTAATCTCCATAAAAAGAACCGTTTCACCCTCGATCTGGATAAAATGATCCGTACTGAGCCGGGTGCAATGTATAGGGTTACCATTGCTTTCAGACAGGAATACAATGCCTACAATTGTAAAACCGGAGAAGAAAAAGCCGATGGTAATGAGGAAGAAGCCGAATATGGAGATTATGAAGGTTACGGTGAAAAGATTGACGAAGATGATGACTTTTGGCAACGTTACAATAATTATTACCCGCCAAATTACAGGTGGAACGATAAAGATAATCCATGTACGCCATCGTTTTACACTAACCAGCGATGGGCCAGCAGAAACTTAATTGCTTCAAATATTGGTTTGGTGGCCAAACGTGGTAACGATAACAGTATGCTTATCGTTGCAACAGATTTATTGACGGCAAAACCATTAGGTGGTGTAAACCTGGAGTTGATGGATTACCAAAAACAGATCATATTCACGACTAAAACTGATGGTGATGGCTTTGCAAGTTTTGACCTGAAACGTCAGCCTTTCCTATTGATTGCGAAAAATGGTTCAGAACGTGGCTACCTTAAATTAGACGATGGAAGCTCACTTCCGTTAAGCCGCTTCGATGTGGGCGGAGATGTAGTTCAAAGTGGCTTAAAAGGCTTCATTTATGGCGAACGTGGCGTTTGGCGGCCTGGCGACAGTTTATTTGTTTCTTTTGTGCTGGAAGACAAACAAAAAAAACTGCCTGCCAATTATCCGGTAACGATGGAATTCTATAACCCGAAAGGCCAGCTTTATAAAAGATTAATCAATGGTAAACCTTTAAATGGGTTCTATACCTTTAAAACCGCTACTGAAAGTACAGCGCCAACTGGCAACTGGATGGCAAAAGTTAAAGCAGGTGGTGCTACATTTACTAAAACCCTAAAAATCGAAACCGTAATGCCAAACCGTTTGAAGATTGATTTCAACGTTGGCAACAGAACATATTTGAGCTCAGGAACCTCAGCCGCTACCCTATCGGCCAAATGGCTATTCGGTGCCGTTGCACAAAACTTAAAAGCGAAGGTTGATGTAAACTTAAATACTACAGAAACCAAATTTAAAGGTTTTGACGGTTTTAGTTTCGATAACCCAACGGTTAACTTCGAATCGCAGGTTAAAACCATTTTCGAAGGCACTTTAAACCAGAACGGTACAGCTCAGATTAACACCAACCTCAATGAGAATAATACCGCTCCCGGCGTGTTAAGGGCAAACTTTACAACCAAAGTTTTCGAACCAGGAGGTAATTTCAGTATAGATAATTTTAGCATTCCTTATCATGTGTACAGCAGTTATTTGGGTATCCGACCAGAGAAAGGTGACCGTTTGAGTGGCATGTTGGTTACCGGAAAAGACCATAAAATCGAAATTGTAAATGTAAATACCGATGGAAAACTGCTGAGCGGAACCAAAACCGTTCAGGTAGAATTATATAAAACACAATGGCGTTGGTGGTGGGAACAGGATGACCAATATACCTACGCCAACTTTACCCAAAACCAGTATAATAAACTGGTAGAAAGCCATCAGGTAAACTTATTTAACGGAAAAGGAAGCTGGAATTTACGCGTTGATGAACCAGAATGGGGCCGTTATTTGATTTTAGTACGCGATGTAAACGGTGGCCACGTTACCGGAAAATCTGTTTATGTAGATTGGCCAGGCTGGGCACAGCGCGAACAGGGCAGCAATCCAACTGAAGCGTCTATGTTATCTTTCACTGCTAATAAGGAAAAATTTACTGTTGGAGAGGATATTACCTTAACCATCCCAACTGGTAAAAACGGAAGAGCATTAATTTCTATAGAAAATGGAAGCCGGGTATTAAAAACCTTTTGGGTAGATACCAAAGCCGGACAAACGCAATTTAAGTTCAAAGCAGAGAAAGAAATGGCACCCAATGTTTTTGCCAATATTACTTTATTGCAACCGCATGCACAAACGGTTAACGATTTACCAATCAGGATGTACGGCGCAATTCCGCTTTCGGTTGAAGATCCGCAAACCATCCTAAAACCAACCATAAAAATGTTGGATAAAATCAAGCCTGAGACCGAAAACACCATCACTGTTGCTGAGCAGAACGGCAAAGCAATGACCTATACCATTGCTCTCGTAGATGAAGGATTATTAGACTTAACACGTTTTAAAACACCTGATCCACATGGTGCATTTTATGCCCGAGAAGGTTTGGGCGTAAAAACATGGGATTTATTCGACTATGTGTTAGGCGCATGGGGAGGAAATTTAGAACGCATTTTAAGCATTGGTGGTGATGGTAGCATCAACAAGAACTTAAATCCAGCAAAAGCCAACCGTTTTAAAGCGGTGGTTAAATTTATGGGGCCATTTACCATTGGCAAAGGCGAAAGTAAAACGCACAAATTTAAATTACCCCAGTACATTGGTGCAGTAAGAGCTATGGTAGTTGCCGGACAGGATGCTGCATATGGTTTTACCGAAAAATCAGTTCAGGTTAAAAAGCCGTTAATGGTTTTGGCTACTTTGCCAAGGGTTATCGGTCCGGGAGAAAGTTTCACCTTACCAGTAACCGTTTTTGCTACGGAGAACAACCTTAAAAATGTATCTGTACAACTCCAGACCAATAACTTAATTGTTCAGGGAAATAACAAACAGCAGCTTTACTACAAACAAACAGGTGAGCAAATGACTTATTTCGAAGTGAAAGCACCCAACATAGTAGGTATTGCCAAAGTAAAAGTGGTTGCACAAAGTGGAGCTGAAAAAACAGTTTACGATGTGGAAATGGATATCAGAAATCCAAACCCATATGTAACCAATGTGGTGTCTGCAACGGTACAGCCGCATACCAAATGGGCGGTAAACTATTTACCAATTGGTATGACGGGTACAAACTCTGGTTCACTGGAAGTTTCTTCTATCCCTGCTATCAACCTTGGCAAAAGATTGAGTTATCTCATCCAATATCCGCACGGCTGTATTGAGCAAACTACTTCGGGTATATTTCCTCAACTCTTTTTGGATAGATTGAGTCCGTTGAATGAACAACAAAAAGCCACAACAGAGAAAAACATTAAAGCTGGCATAAACAGGCTAAAAGGTTTCCAAACTACAGATGGCGGGTTGTCGTACTGGCCTGGCGAAGGTACTGCTGATGAATGGGGAAGCAATTATGCCGGACACTTCCTGGTTGAAGCACAAAATGCTGGTTACACCCTTCCTGTTGGCCTTTTAGATGAATTGTTGCGTTATCAAAAATCTAAAGCAGCAAACTGGGCACCAAATAGCAATAATTTTTATGGTGGAGATTTGTCTCAGGCCTATCGTTTGTACGTACTTGCATTAGCTAAAAAACCCGAAATGGCAGCAATGAACCGTTTAAAAGCCTTCGAATATTTATCAGTTGCGGCTAAATGGCGATTGGCAGCTGCTTACAAGCTGGCCGGGCAAAATGATGTTGCTCAAAATATGATCAGAGGTTTAGATACATCCATCCAGGCTTACAAACAATTGGGTGGAACTTATGGCTCTGACGTACGCGATGAGGCCATGATTTTAGAAACCCTAACCCTACTCGGTCAGAAAGCAAAAGCTGCAGGTTTGCTACAACCTTTAGCTGCTAAACTTGGCGAAAACACCTGGTACAGCACACAAACAACCGCTTATAGTTTGTTGGCTATTGCAAAATTCTGTGGTTCAAACCAATCGGCAAATAAACTGCAATATCAGTATGTACTCGACGGAAAATCGGCCCCCGTAAGTTCAAATCAATACATCAACAGTACGCCTGTAACCTTCAAAGGAAACACGGCTTCTATTACCAATAATGGCAATAATGTATTGTTTGTGCGTTTGGTTTTAGAAGGACAGCCAATTGCTGGTCAGAACAATTTCTTGCCAAACCGACCAGAGGTATTGGATATGAACGTGACTTACAAACGTTTAAACGGTAAAGTACTGGATCCAACTACCTTAAAACAGGGAACAGATTTTTATGCTGAGGTAACCGTAAAAAATCCTGGCAGAATGGGATATTATGAACAAATGGCGCTAACACAGATTTTCCCTTCAGGCTGGGAAATCATCAATACCCGCGTAAACGATAATCAGAGCATTTTAGCCTCATCTCCTTTTACCTATCAGGATATCAGAGATGACCGCGTTTTCACCTATTTTAATGTAAGGGAAGGCGAAAGTTTAGTTTACAAGGTATTACTTAATGCCTCTTATCTAGGTAAATATTACTTATCAGCTGTTCAATGTGAAGCAATGTACAATAACGATATTTCGGCTACAGAAGCGGGCAAATGGGTGCAGGTAGTAAAGTAGAATAATTTGTGGTTCGTGGAGACACGAACCACGACATAAAAGAAGCATGAA